>OGGB01000203.1_pt1 | contig 52333 bp, 48 predicted proteins | sample 1571111 | NCBI WGS metagenome assembly OGGB01 (sample SAMEA2582067, study PRJEB24529) | metagenome | biome: Human gut stool | place: China | collected 2011
ACCTTAACCGCACGACCTTCCGCCGCGCCTTCATCCGCTACATGCTCCGCTCCGCTTCCAACTACCGCTCCACATGGCTCGGTCGCAACTACCACGCCGGATAAACGGTTATGGTAGTATCATTTGTTGGGCGATTTGCACGGTATGACGGGATTATTTTGTAACTTTGCGTAATTAAACAGCCAACAACTGATATGAAATTTCATAGCAAGTTAAATATCTTGCCTTTAGGTGCTGCCATGTTGGCAGTGTCCGTAAATGCGGCAAACCTGCCGACCCGAATGGTAAACGGTCAGGAATGTTATTATTACGAAGTGCAGCCAAAAGAGACGGTATATGGTCTATGCAGGGAATTTGGCATAACCAAGTCTCAGCTTGTACAGTATAACCCCTCGGTTGCCGACGGTTTACGCGCCGGCGCGGTACTATATTTCCCTGTCTCGGAATTTCCCGAACTGGGTGCCGTAGACAAGAGCATGACGAAGTCTCCCTCTACTGACAAAAAATCAAAAATACATATATCTCCCGATAATGAAGCCGGTCGCACATATCAGAAAGCGGCTATTCATCATGTCGCAAAGGGTGAAACCGTTTACGGAATATGCAAGCGTTACGGAATTTCAGAGTCACAACTGTTTGAACTTAATCCCTCGCTGAAAGACGGATTGAAGCACGGTACAATTCTTATGCTCCCGGACTCCTGTCAGAGTCCTGAACCCGAGACTAATGTCGCCCCCGTCATTACGGAAGTGGATGCAACTAAAAATACCACTGAAGCCGACACAGCCTCGTCAACGATACCGACCATTCCTGCTCCCGTCGCAACCGGTGAAGACAGCGTTCCGGAATCCACATCCCCGGCTGCCGACCTGCTTTCTTTGATAGAAAACAGAGACTCCATAACACCTGCGGCATCGGATAAAGGTCAGACAAGCATAGCAGTCATACTCCCCTTCATGCTTGCCTCGGAAAATGTCGACAAACAGTCACAACTCTACACTGAATTTTATCGTGGAATGTTACTTGCCGCCGACTCGCTGCGCAATAGCGACCGCAACATAGTTATCCGCGCATACGATTCCGCAGCAAGTCTTGACACAGTAGTGAATATTCTCGGTAAACCGGAACTTGAGGATATAGATGTCATCATTACTCCCGACGACAACGACCAGCTTGACGCAATCGCCCGCTTTGCCCGCGAACGCGGAGCCGCCGTATTCAATATATTTGCGGTAAAAAATACTGATTATCAAAAGAATCCTGACATATTGCAGGCAAACATCACCCACTCCGCCGTTTACCCCAAGGCTGTCACTGAATTTATAAGGCTGTATCCGCAGTACACCACGGTATTCCTGACTTCACGCGACGGGAAGACCGACAAGAAAGACTTCACGGCGCTACTCCGCGAAGGTCTCACGCTGAGAGGCAGGGATTACATCGACATTACCTACAACAGCTATCTGAAAGAGAGTGATCTCGCATCGCTGAATCCGGAAGGATATTATATGTTTGTACCGGAATCGGGTACTTCGACAGAGTTCAGTCATATCGCGGGCGCATTAAAGACCTTCCGTGAAAATCATTCCGACCTTAACCAGGTACGCATATTCGGCTATCCGGAATGGATTACATTCCGTGGCAATTCGCTTGAAAACCTGCATTTCCTTGACGCGACTGTGTACTCACGCTTCTATAATGACGATAGCAGTTACAGAAGCAAGGATATCGCCGAACGATATAAAAACTGGTATGGGTCTTCCATGATTCAGGCTGTTCCTGTACAGGGCATTCTCGGATTTGATGCCGGATTTTACCTTATTAAAGCGATAAACGAGACCGGTGGCAAACTCCTGGACTCTAAATATTATTATGACGGCGTACAGAGCGGCTTCCACTTCACAGGAACGGGTGACGGTGCCGGTCAGGTTAACGACACGCTGTATTTTATCGAGTTCCGCCCGTCGGGACTGATTGACAAACATTCTGTGGAATGAACAGGCTGAAGTCATTTGTTGCGGCTGTCGTCTGCATATTGTCATTCACCATGGCAAATGCCCAGGCTCATTACGTGTCAAAAGTTTCTATCGGCGGCAAAGCCGGTATCACGATGTCAAAAATGTCGTTCACACCAAGCACAAAGCAATCATTTGTGTTGGGAAAGACGGCAGGTGTCACTTTCAAATATTGGGAAGAGCGTAATTTCGGTCTGATTGCCGAGATTAACTATGAGCAGCGTGGATGGAAAGAAAATTTCGAAGGCGCTCCGTATGAATATGAGCGTCACCTCGACTATATACAGATTCCGTTGCTGACGAGCATATTTTTCGGCAACAACACTGTCAAGGGATTTGTCAACCTCGGTCCGGAAGTCGGCTACATGATCGGAACAAGCTACAGTGCCAATTTTGACGTGACAAATATAGGTGCTTACCCTGACTTCCCGCAGCTACGCATGACCGACCAAATGTGGATGGAGCCGTCAAAGAAATTTGACTACGGCATTTCTGGAGGTGCAGGCATCGAGTTTATTATCAAGCGTCGCAATATCATCAATCTTGAGGCACGATACTATTTCGGCATCGGCAATATATTCCCCGATGACCGTCGCGACACCTTTTCCGCATCACGCGGAATGTCGATAATGGTCACTCTCGGTTACTCCTACCGCCTCCGTTAAATCCTGCCGGGCGCGGTGAGAATGTGAAACACAAGGTCGTTAAGAATGTCGTAGGGATCCATGCGGGAATCCACACCCTTGCTACGGGCATCGGCTACACGGATAGCATGGATAATCTCAATCAGCTTCCAAGCGTTGTAATTGCGCATTCCTTCCTTGTAGTCAGTCGGGAGCCACGAGCCTTTCCTGCCTAATGCCGCGCATAACCCCGCATCACTCTTATCCTTGGTATAAAGCAGCACGAGCAGACTTGAAAAATAGTTCCAGATACTGCTTATCGTGACCACAAACGGATTGCGTTTAGGGTCGCGGCGGAAATGATTAACTATGGTGAAGGCGCGCTTTGAATTTTTGGTGGCAAGCGCGCTTATCAGCTCAAAATTGTTGTAATCCTTGCTGATACCGATAAGATTCTCGATGACCTCCGGCGTCACGGTAGCCCCCGCAGGAAGCGCAACTGTCAATTTATCAATCTCGCTGTGAAGCCGCGACAAATCAGTGCCGACAAAATCGCGCAACATCCCGAGTCCCTTTGCCTCTATATTCAGACCCTTTTTCTTTATATACGCACTGATTGTACGCCCTACCTCGGTCTCTTTCAACGACTGCGACTCAAATATCACACCGCCGTGGGCACCGGCTTCCGCCATCAGCTCTTTAGCCTTGCACTTGTCGCCGCGACAAGCCACGACAAGCACGGTTGACTGCGAAGGCTGAGAGGCATAAAGATGCAGACGGTCAAGTTGCGTGGACTTTATCGATTGCGCCTCCTTGAGAATAACCACCTGCACATCAGACATCATCGGATAGCGCCGGCACGCATCCATTACAGTGTCCATCTCCACTTCAGGAGCATACATCGTATATAGGTTGAAATCACGGTCTCCCGCGGGGATAATCGCCTCAAATCGTTTGAGCAGTTCGTCGATGTAATACCCCTCGGTGCCATGCAAGATATAGACCGGCGCATAATTATGCGCGTTAATCTGCATGACGATTTCATCAAATGTCATTGACTTGGGTGCAGCCGCCATAGTTATCGTTTTATTTTGTAAATTTACAGAAATTTTCCGTTACCGACAAATTTGGAATCTGATGAAACTTAACCTGCCAGCCTTCGACTACCGTTTACGCCGTGACCGCGACGGTGTAAAGATTTTTGACCGTCTGCGACTGAAATATGTCGCAGTCACACCCGAAGAATGGGTCAGACAACATTTCATCGAATATCTAATCACTCACAAAGGCTACCCGGCATCCTTGATGGCAAACGAAGTCGGTATAACACTCAACGGCACACGCCGACGCTGTGACAGCATAGTGGTGGACCACTCGGGCAACACGGTCATGATAATCGAATACAAGGCACCGGAGGTGACAATCTCCCAGATGACATTTGACCAGATTGTACGCTATAACATGGTGCTCCACGCCAGATACCTTATCGTGTCAAACGGGCTTAACCATTATTGCTGCGCGATTGACTACGACCATTCCACCTACCGGTTTCTACCCGATATCCCCGATTACGACAAACTATAAAAAAAGCCGCCCGAAGGCGGCTCCAGTATAGTGATAATGTCGGTGTCAGAAAAGATAGACCACACGCACGTTAAGAGTGCGGTTTTTTGCGCTGAAATCATCAAGGAGCTTCGTCTTTTCGGCATACACGAGACCCCAGGTGTAGCTGCACATAACCTGCCAGTTACGGAACAGTTCAAGACCACCTCCGACCGTCATGCCAACATCACCGCCGGCATATTCCAACGCTTTCACGTTGCTGTGTCCCATCAGGATACTGAACGAAGGACCACCGAACACAAACGGTGCAATATAATCTTCAAGTCCGTTCATGCGTGTCCATTTGAAACGCAGATGCACCGGAATCTCAAGATAATGCAGATAGGAACGCTCCTTGCCATAGCCTTGCGAAGCCCACACCTCACGCTGTCCCAGATTAAGTGTCGCACCACGCTGCTCGTAAAAAAGCCCGGCATCAACGCCAAAACCTATTCCGGGGAACATCAATTCTGTCGCCACACCGGCAGAGAATCCCACGCTCTTATCGATGCTGATAAGATCCTGCTTAAACTTCAGGTCAGTAACAGTGACACCGACCATGGGACCATAACGGAATTGAGCCGACAAGTTGAGTCCCGACACGGCAGCCGCCAAAACGGCAAGGCATATTATTAATTTTCGCATCATTTTAATATTTTGAGCAAAGGTAATAAATGTTTATCACCTATGCAAACAGCCTCGCTATGTCATCTGTGGCTATCACGCTCAACACAAGTTTGCCGTCAGGCGTATAGTTAGGGGTTGCGAGCTTGAACAGGTCGCTAAGTATATGGTCCATTTCGGCAGATGTAAGCTGCTGTCCCGGTTTTATGGCGGCTGACTTCGCCATCGAGAAGGCGATGCGCTCCCGCATACTCTCCCCAAGTTTCTCACCGCTATCCATCACCGTGTCAAGCATCGCCATCATAAGCTCACGCGGATTCACATCGTTAAGCACCGAGGGAAGCCCGTTGACGGTCCAACTGTTATCCCCGAGAAAAGAGATGTCAAATCCGAGTGACGACAGTTCACCGGCGATACCTTCAAGAAACACGGACTGCGACGGTGACAGTTCAAGCACCTCGGGGAAAATGACACGCTGTGTGCTCAACGCGTCGAGACGCGCCAAGTCAAGATAACGGTCATAGAGAATGCGTACATGTGCGCGATGCTGGTCGACTACAGTCAGTCCGGATTTTGCCGGCGAGAGTATGTAACGTCCCTTCAACTGCATCACTGCAGGCACAGCCGAGTCGAAACCGGCGGAAAAATCCATGTCGGGAATTTCTTCCTCCCCAATTTCGTCAAGGCTCATTGAATTAAGCGCACTCGCTTTTATGTTGGAAAGTTCTTCATCGCGCTTGCGCTCAAAGTCCTGATACAATTTCTCCCAATCCCGGTTCATCACCACCGATGACTTACGGCACACCTGCGATGCACTTCCACCGGCTTTCGGCGATTGTGAGGCAAAGGGATTATAGGATGTGTCGAGGTCGAGACCATGTGATGCGCCGGCATCGGGTTGAAATACAGGAATCTCGGGGGCGTCGTCAAGATCAAAGTCAATCGAAGGCACGGCATTGAATTTACCGAGACCTTCCTTGACGGCAGCAACGAGAATCTGCCATATAGGTTGTTCGTTTTCAAATCTAATCTCACTTTTCTGAGGATGTATGTTTACATCAATGGTCTCAGGGTCGACAGTGAGATTGATAAAGTAACATGGCTGTTCATCGGAAGGAATAAGCTGTTCGAAGCAATGCATGATCGCCTTGTGGAAATAAGGATGACGCATATTCCTGCCATTGACCGTCAAAAACTGAAGTGCGCCGCGCTTGCGGGCATTTTCAGGCCGACTAACAAAACCGTTTATTTTCACAATCGAGGTCTCGGTATCTACCGGCACAAGCTGCTTGTCGATTGACTTGCCGAAAAGATCGACAATCCTCTGTTTAAAAGAGCTGCGCAGAAGCTGATGAAGCACCACATCATTGTGAACAAGCTGAAACTCGATGTCAGGATTAACAAGAGCCATGCGCTCAAACTCACGAAGTATATGGTTCATCTCCACATGGTCGCTCTTAAGAAACTTGCGCCGTGCCGGCTGGTTAAAAAAGAGATTCTTGACCATGAAGTTACATCCCGGAGCACACACTTCAGGCTCCTGGCTCTCCACTTTGGAGCCTTCTATTATTACACATGTGCCTATCGTGTCATCTTTACGCATCGTACGCAATTCCACTCTTGCAATCGCACATATCGAGGCAAGCGCCTCGCCACGGAATCCCATGGTGTGAAGGTCATAGAGGTCGGCAGCCTTGCTTATCTTAGATGTGGCATGACGTTCAAATGCAAGGCGCGCGTCAGTAGGCGACATGCCGCATCCGTTGTCAATAACCTGCAACAGTGTACGACCTGCATCCTTGACAATAATCTTTATGATTGTGGCACCCGCATCGACAGCATTCTCGACAAGTTCCTTAATCGCAGCCGCAGGACGTTGTACGACCTCACCCGCCGCAATCTGGTTTGCCACAGAGTCAGGCAACAGTCTAATTATATCGGTCATAGTATCTTCATAAATTTATAAGCACAAAGTTAACATAACCGCGCGTCTTATCCTAATCGGCTATTAACAACTTATCGATACCGGGGTGTTGATAACTTCGTGAATGTGCAAAGAAAAGCCCCCGGCTTCAAGAAGAAACCGAGGGCAAAAAGTGAGACAATACAACTTATTTGTTCAGATGTTCAGAAAGCCATCCGGCAGCAAGAGCTGAAGATGACACAAGGCTTTTTGAAAAACCGTGGTCATCGCCCTGAATCAATTCGACACGAGCATCGGGCATCTCGATACCATAGCGTTCGCCATAGGAATATGGCACCACCCTGTCGGCTGTACCGTGGATAACCAGCATCGGACCCGTGTAACGCGACGCCACCTGATATATCGGGAGGTCACGCGCGGTCTCGATGTATCCGCGGCCAAGCTTCAGCCCACCGAAAAGCTGAACATATTCCGGAACATTCCAAGGGTCATACATGGCACCCATAGTATTTCCCCTCAATGCATCGTCACGAAGCACAGCAGCCGGAGCCATCAGCACAACAGCCTTGATTTTCCCTGCACCAAGTTCTCCTGCCGTCATAGATGCCACAACGCCACCCTGAGAGTGACCGAGCAATGATACCGAAGCGGTGAATGGCTGCTTATCAGTCCAAGATACAACCTTTTTCGCATCCTCTATTTCATTAGGCACAGTCATATCCTGAAACGAGCCGTCACTCGCTCCATGACCATTGAAGTCAAAGCGAACCACACCGATACCGTCTTTCAACAAATCAGATGCAATCGTGTCAAACAGCGGACCGCCCATATTCCCGCCAAAACCATGACACAATATCACCATAGGGCATTTTTCACCTGATTTTAAATCGGGTAACTGCAAACGTGCGGCAAGCGCACCTTTCGACCCTTCGATAGTGAAGGTCGAGTCAACCTGTACAGCTTTCGCTGTCAACAGTGATGCGACAGCGAAAGCCGAAACTAAGAATCTTTTAAGGTTCATTTTCCTATTTATGAGTTTTATAAGATTTATAAGATTTATAATATTAGAATAGGCTCCATGAAACGGTGAGACCTGCCATGACAATCGCCACCATAGACATAAGTTTGATGAGGATGTTAAGGCTCGGACCCGATGTATCTTTAAAGGGGTCACCGACGGTATCACCAACCACTGTCGCCTTATGTACATCGCCACCTTTTCCTCCGAAATTGCCCTCTTCAACATATTTCTTGGCATTATCCCATGCTCCACCGGAATTAGCCATGAATATAGCGAGGACAAAACCTGCCGACAGCCCACCTACAAGCAGACCAATCACGCCCGGCACACCGAAAATCAGTCCGGTAAGGATAGGTGCAATAATCGCCAGCAGCGAGGGGAACACCATCTCTTTCTGAGCGCCCTTGGTCGAAATCTGCACACAGCGCGCATAATCAGGTTCGGCATCACCGGTCAATATACCCTTTATCTCACGGAACTGACGACGTACCTCCTCGACCATGTGAGCCGCCGCACGTCCAACGGCATTCATCGTGAGTCCACAGAAGAGGAATGCCATCATGCTTCCGATAAACATACCTGAAAGCACCTTGGGGTTCATGAGATTCACGTCATAATAAGTCATGAAGTCGGTAAACGATGCCTCATGTATAGGCTTTGTCATGTCACCGAGATTAATGGCTGTCGTTCCGAGACGCGACAGCCCGATACGTATTTCCTCTATGTAAGATGCAAGCAGGGCAAGTCCGGTAAGCGCCGCCGAGCCGATGGCAAACCCCTTACCAGTGGCGGCGGTAGTGTTACCGAGCGAATCAAGAGCGTCAGTGCGACGGCGCACCTCTTCACCCAATCCGCTCATCTCGGCATTTCCACCTGCGTTGTCGGCGATAGGACCGTAGGCATCGGTTGCAAGAGTTATGCCGAGAGTAGAGAGCATGCCGACAGCGGCGATACCGATGCCGTAAAGTCCCATACTGACATTAGTGAAATCATATCCTGACGCCAGCCAATAAGAAAGAATAATACCTACTACAACCGCAAGCACGGGAACGGCAGTGGACACCATTCCAAGTCCGATACCGGAAATAATCACAGTCGCCGGACCTGTCTTGCCGCTTTCAGCCAGCTTACGCGTAGGGAGATAGGACTGTGAGGTATAATATTCAGTAGACCTGCCGATTACGACACCGACCAACAGACCGATAACCACTGCAAACGAAATGTTGACCCAGTTATTAAGCTGAAGCGCCCAGAGAATAAGGAAGGTAGCACCGATAATAAGCACGGAACTTAGATTTGTACCGAAAGAAAGCGAGTTCAGGAGGTCTTTCATTTTCGCATCTTCCTTAGTACGCACAGAGAAGATACCTATTATAGAAAGGATGATTCCTACTGCCGCGATAAGCATCGGGGCGAGAACAGCCTTGAACTGCATCGCCACGTCGCCACTTGTCATATAACCTGCGGCACCAAGTGCTGCCGTTGCAAGAATTGAGCCGCAATAAGACTCATAAAGGTCAGCACCCATTCCGGCGACATCACCCACATTGTCGCCAACATTGTCGGCAATAGTCGCAGGGTTACGGGGATCATCCTCGGGAATACCCGCTTCAACCTTGCCAACGAGGTCGGCGCCGACGTCAGCAGCCTTAGTATAGATACCACCACCGACACGCGCAAACAGAGCCTGTGTACTCGCGCCCATACCGAATGTAAGCATGGTAGTGGTTATCATACATAGTTTTGCTGTAGGTGTTGCGGGATCATCGGGGACGAACCAGTCAAGGATAAGATACCAGAACGAGATATCGAGCAATCCCAGTCCTACAACTACGAGACCCATGACGGCTCCACTGCGGAATGCCACCCGAAGTCCACCGTTCAACGATTTACGGGCAGCATTTGCGGTACGTGCCGATGCATGAGTCGCCGTTTTCATGCCGAGAAATCCGGAAAGTCCGGAGAAGAATCCACCGGTAAGGAATGCTACCGGCACCCAATGATTCTGAAGGTCAAAACCATACGCCATTATCGAGAATAGCACTACAAGTGCTATAAACACCATCCCGACAATCTTGTATTGTTGTTTTAGATACGACATCGCGCCCTGTCTCACGTACAGCGCGATTTTTTGCATAACCGGAGTGCCTTCGCTCTCCTTCATCATTTGGCGATAGAAATACCAGGCAAGCAGCAATGCAAGCAATGATGCCGCCGGAACGCCCCAGAAAAGAACTTGTTCCATTGTGTTTGATATTAGTTTTTAGTTTTCAGTTGTCAGTTTTCAGTTGTCAGTTTTCAGTTGTGGTTATTGTTGTGGAGAGAGGGGTGTTGGCTGAGGATGAGCCGACTCTTATATTGAGTAGCGTGCCGGGAAGGACCCGGTAGTCGCGTGTGGTCTCGTTCCAGTCACCAATCTCCGACAAAGGCATTATAAATTTAACCTTTTCCCGTTTACCTGAGTCTACCGGCAGGCGGCGGAACGCTTTCAATTTATAGGTTTGACCACCGTCAACCGAAAGATATAACTGGGCGACCTCTTCACCGTCGCGGTCGCCTGTATTCGCTATCATAAAATCCACGACAAGATTATCATCATCAATACGCGAAGAAATATTGCTGTAAGAGAAATCAGTGTAACTCAATCCATAACCAAACGGGTAAAGCGGTTCATGACGGTTATACATATATGTATGCCCGTGGCGTATGTCATAATCCATCATCGGAGGGAGGTCAAGAATATCCTTAACCCAGGTCTGTGTAGTGCGTCCGGCGGGATTCACGTTGCCGAAAAGCACATCGGCAACCCCGTTACCCTGCTCCTGGGCGCAATGAGTCACATGCAGAATCGCAGGCAGATTATCGTTGCTCCAATTTATTGCATAAGGGAAACTGCTGACAAGCAGAAGCACCGTGTTAGGATTGACAGCGTATATCTGCCTTATCATATCTTCATCAGGCAAAACAAGTGAACGACGGTCAACCGCTTCCCTGCCATCGGAAGGCACGGGACAGAAAAACCAGTCACGCTTCGTGCCAAAAGGATGATTACCCGTGCATACAATCACGACATCAGCCTCCGAGGCAAGTTTTACAGCCATATCTATACGATTGTCAGGAGCGTATGTAACCTTGATTCCGGTTCCTTCTACGGCGTTCCTTACCCCGTCAAGGACAGTTACCTCATAGGGAGGCATTCCACTGTACCAATCCTGAACTATATTGTCGGCATAAGGTCCAATCAGCGCGATTTTCCTTATCTTATCCTTGTCAAGCGGCAACAAAGCCTCGCCATTCAGCGAAGGAGAATTTTTCAGCAATACCACAGATTTTGCCACTGCCTCACGTGCAAGCGATTTTGCGTAATCAGACAAAAACGGTACAGCCGTCGTGTCAGAGCCTATGGCAAGATAAGGATTTGCGGAATTTTCCCCGTCAAGAAGCCCGAGTTTAAGAGCCACCTTGATATTTCCCCGTATCGCCCGGTCAATATCGGCTTCGGAAAGAAGTCCCGAAGAAAGCGCCTCCCTGACATCGTCGACATAACGGTCAAGAAACTGCCCCGTAGTAGCCTTTACAATAGCCGCCGCCCCCTCTGCGCGTGAGGGGAAACGCTTATGAGCAGAAATCAGCAAACCCAGCGCACCACCATCGGTACATATTATACCGTCATTGCCCCATTCCTTACGTGTAATACTGTCAAGACAGGGATGCATCGCCATAGGAATGCCGTTCCAACTGTTGTAAGCAGCCATATATGCACGGGAACCACCTTCCGTAATACCTTTATAAAACGGATAAGCATAGTACTCACGGAACAGCTCGGAATCAAAATCGGAAGAAGAGCTGTCACGACCGAACTCATTACTGTTGGCAAGGAAATGCTTCATAAGCGCCGCCGTCTTCCAGTATCGCGGATTATCACCTTGCAGACCCTTTATTTTCGCCACTGTCATTGCAGCGGTAAGATACGGGTCCTCGCCGAAACTCTCCTCAGTCCTTCCCCATCGCGGGTCACGGGCGAGGTCGGCATTAGGCGCCCTCATCACCAACATGCACCGGCGTCCGGAATCAATTTGAGAATAATAACGCGCTTCCTCCGCCACTTGTGCGGCAATACGTCTGAGCAACTCCGGATCCCATGTCTCCCCTAATCCGTAAGCCTGGGGGAATATAGTAGTAGGTATTGTGTCAGGTTTTTCCTTACCGGGACCGCTCAACGACAGTCCGTGCAACCCCTCTACCTGCCAGCAATGAGGTATTCCCAGCCTCGGCAAACCGAGATCGGTTGACAACAGAGCCACTTTTTCATCAAGTGTAAGCTCTTTGAGAAGGCACTCAACCCTGACGCTGTCAGGCAGCGCTGTATCCTGAAAAGCATAATGCGCCGCCGATATTCCCTGGAATGACAAGGCGGCAAATAATAACGTGAAGAATTTCCTGATGTGCATAACATGGATTAAATATCTACAAATATAGGGTTTATTTAAGAAAAAGTAATTATCTTTGCACAGAAATTTGGAAAAGTATTTTTTGCTTTTCACTCTACAGGAATAAGAAAAACGATATAATCATTTATGGCAACAACTGCAGATTTTAAAAACGGAATGTGCCTCGACATCGACGGCAACTATTATTTTATTGTTGAATTTCTTCATGTAAAACCCGGTAAAGGTCCGGCTTTCGTGCGTACAAAGCTTAAGAATGTAAAGACCGGCCGTATCCTTGACAAGACCTGGAACTCAGGCGTGAAGGTCGATGAAGTGCGCATTGAGCGTCGTCCCTACCAATATCTTTACAAAGATGACATGGGTTACAACTTTATGCACACCGAAACATTCGAACAGGTTGCGATTCCCGGCGAAAGCATTGATGGCGTACAGTTCCTCAAAGAGGGTGACATCTGCGAGGCTATGGTTCATGCCGCATCTGACACTATCCTTACCTGCGAGATGCCTACCAGCGTAGTGCTTGAAATCACCTATACCGAACCGGGCATCAAGGGCGATACAGCCACCAACACTCTCAAGCCCGCAACCGTTGAGACCGGTGCCGAAGTACGTGTACCGCTTTTCTGCGAGACCGGCGACAAGGTACGAATCGACACCCGCGACGGTTCATACGTAGAACGTGTTGAGCGAGCAAAAGCCTAACCGCCACAACAATAACGATATAAAAGAGCCGTTTCTCACAGAGAGCGGCTCTTTTAGTTGTGACAACACTAAGAATACAGTCAAATTTCAGACTGTTTCTGAGAGATTGTCTAAAATTTATATCACTTTGCTTTTCAGGTACTTGTCAGTGTCTTTTTGCCCGTTCTTCAGTCATGTAGCAACCGCTACGCTCCTTCATCGCAATCAAAAATACATCTGACAATCCCTCTCAAAATCGGTATCATATAAAATTAGACAATCTCTGAACATTAGTCAGATAATTGTGATTATATAGTTATACTTTTATTTAATTATGAATATAAAGAAAATAGTTGAGGGAATCTATTATGTAGGAGTCAATGACCGCACCACTCACCGTTTTGAAGCATTATGGCCCATACCATACGGTGTAAGCTACAACTCCTATATAGTAAAAGGAAACAACAAGACCGCCCTTATCGACGGCGTGGAAATAAGTGAATGTGACAAGTTACGCGATAACATCGCGAATATATTAGGAGAAGGATGTGCCCCCGATTACCTTGTAATCAACCACATGGAGCCTGATCATTCCGGCTCAATCAAGGTGCTCAGAAGTTTCTTCCCCCAGATGACCATAGTGGGTAATGCCAAGACCCTCGAAATGGTCAAAGGATTTTACGGAATCGAAGAAAACACCCTGAAGATTGCCGACGGCGAGACACTTGACCTTGGAGGTATGACCCTGACTTTCAAGATAACCCCAATGGTACACTGGCCGGAGACAATGATGACTTATGTCGAAGAAAAATCCGTACTCTTTTCAGGAGACGCATTCGGATGTTTCGGCGCGCTCAACGGCGGAATTATTGATGAAGAGACCGATGTCGAGCCGTTTATTCCCGAAATGTACCGCTACTATTCCAACATTGTAGGCAAATATGGCATATTCGTGCAGAAAGCAATAGGAAAACTCTCGTCATTGAAAATCGATTATATCTGTTCAACCCACGGTCCTGTATGGCATGAACAGATAAACCGTATCGGCGGCATATATGACAAACTGAGCCGTTATGAAGGAGAAAACGGCGTGACAATCGTCTACGGGTCGATGTACGGCAACACTGAAGAGATGGCAGAAGCAATCGCGGCACGACTTGCCGAGCGTGGAGTAAAAACCATAAGGATGCACAATGTCACCAAATCACATCCGTCTTATATCATCAGTGACATATTCCGCTACAAAGGACTTGTTATAGGTGCCCCTACCTACTCCAACACCCTTTTTCCTCCGGTAGAAAACATACTGACTGCAATAAAAACGCGAGAGCTCAAAAACAGGGTAATCGGCACTTTCGGCTCATACACCTGGGCACCGCAAGCAGTAAAGCGCATAAACCAACTGCTTGAAGACGCCAAACTATACACAGCCGATGTAATCTCAGTAGAGACCAAACAAGCACCGACCGCCGCTACCATTGCTGACTGCCGGTCACTTGCCGACGCAATAGCAAATCAACTCTAAGTTCATGATACCTCTTGAATATCATCCATTTGAGCCTTACGTCCCGACAAATGCAAAAATACTGATAATGGGGACTTTCCCTCCGAAGCAGGAACGCTGGTCCATGGACTTCTATTACCCCAACCGCATCAATGACTTCTGGCGCATAATGGGCATAATCTTTTACGGAGACAAGGACTATCTCTATGATTCAACGACCCGTACATTCAAGCTTCCATTAATAAAAGCCATGCTAAATGAAAAAGGGATAGCATTGAATGACACCGGTCATGCTGTCAGACGCCTGAAAGACAATGCCTCCGACAAATATCTTGAAATAGTGGAGCCTATACCCTTGATGGATGTATTGTCAAAAATACCGGATTGTCATGCGCTTGCCACCACGGGAGAAAAAGCGGGTGAAACCGTTGCCGCACTTACCAGCACAGCAGTTCCCAAGATAGGAGAATCGGTATCGGCGACATTGAACGACGGAAGACATGTTGACATATTCAGAATGCCGTCAACATCGCGCGCCTATCCTCTGGCTCTCGATAAAAAGGCAGCTTATTACGCTGAAATGTTGCATCAAATAGGGATATTTTAGGTTTTCTAAATAAAAAAATTGTTTTTTAAGAGTTTAATCATTAATTTTGAAACGTAATTTAGCCTGTAGAAAAGTATATGTTCGACTTGATTACACTTGCCATATTTGACCCTGCCGACATCATGAAGCAATTCCTGACCGCCGACGGTGCTATGGTATATCTGCTCGTATTCATATTCATGATAATAGAGAGTTCCTTTATTCCTTTCCCATCAGAGGTAATAGTGCCTCCGGCAGCCTATCTTGCCTGCACAAAAGGCGATGTCAATATTGTCGCGGTTGTCGTTATCGCTACTGCGGGAGCTATTGCGGGAGCGCTCATAAACTATTATCTGTCGGTATGGATAGGCCGTCCGATAGTATATAAATTTGCCAACAGCCGTTTCGGACATGCGTGTCTTATCAATGAAGACAAAGTAAGGCATGCTGAAGAGTATTTCGACCGCCACGGTGCAATTTCAACCTTCATAGGCCGACTCATCCCAGCCGTGAGACAGCTCATCTCCATACCTGCCGGCCTCGCAAGGATGAATATAGGTAAATTTATCATTTTCACCGGACTCGGGGCAATGGTATGGAACTGCGTACTTGCCGCCCTCGGTTATTGGCTCGGTACGATAGTTCCGCAAGAACAATTATTTGCAAAGGTAGAAGAGTATAACGACTATTTAACTTATATCGGTCTTGGAATCGGAGTTGTGTGTCTGCTATATATACTGTACAACTTCTTCAAGCCCCATAAAAATAAAACCACAATTTAAATAACCAATCCACACATTATAACATCATGCTCGTAGCGCCATCACTTCTTTCATCAGACTTCGGCAATCTCCAGAACGAGATTGAAATGCTAAATTCAAGCGAAGCCGATTATCTGCACCTCGATGTAATGGACGGTGTATTTGTACCCAACATCACATTCGGTTTTCCAGTCATAAAGGCAATCAATGCCGTGTCGACCATCCCCATCGATGCGCACCTTATGATTGTAGAGCCTCAAAAATACATATCACAACTAAGAGACTGCGGAGTCGCCTTCACAACAGTGCATGTAGAAGCGTGTACTCACATCTATCGTGTGATACAGCTTATCCGTCAGGCAGGCATGAAGGTAGGAGTGGCAATAAATCCCGGTACACCCGTGACCTCGCTTGAAGATATAATCACCGATATCGACATGGTATTGCTTATGTCGGTAAATCCGGGCTTCGGCGGTCAATCGTTCATAAAGAACACTCTTCCAAAGGTTGCGCGTCTTAAAAAGATGATTACTGAATCGGAATCACACGCGCTGATATCGGTTGACGGCGGCATAAACGCCCACACAGGAGCGTTGCTCGCACAATACGGTATCGACATGCTTGTAGCCGGCAGCTACGTGTTTAACGCGCCCGACCCGCATCATGCCATCCGTACACTGAAAGCTCTTTAACTGTATTCAACTTTCGCAAGCGAAAGTTGAGGGTTAAAAGGTTAAAGGGTGTTGCAAGGCTATGATTTTGACCTCATGTAAACGTGCCAAAGGCATGTCCCTGCATCATGGCGGTTTCGCAACAGATACTTTCGCCTCAGTAATGCCCAAATAAATTTGGCATTACGCTCGGCTTATTATTATCTTTGTAGTTACATTATATAATGTAACTACAATTATTTTTGACACATCCTATACGCAATATATTATGCCAGATAATTTTGATCCAGACGCACTTGACAGGGAATATGCCCGCCGACAGGCGGAAAGGACACAAGCCGACACACGACGGGAAGCTCCCAAACCACGCAACGAGGCTACCAAGGCAAAAACAGCAAAGAAAAGAAATCCGATAGCGTTGGTAAGATTCATACGCGACCGGCGTACAAAAATGTTTGCCGGAATCGCCCTGGTGCTATGGGCAGCCTATCTTCTCGTTTCCGCGGTATCATATTTCGCTATCGGAAGCGATGATCAGAGCATGGTCATAAACAATACCGTCGGCAAAATGGCGGAAACTCCCGATGATATACAAAATTTCGGAGGGGCGTTTGGCGCCTATCTGTCACAGAATTTTATTTCAAACGGTCTCGGTATCGGCGCATTTGTGCTGATATATTATTTCTTTGCAGTAGGTATGTCACTGCTTAACCGCCACAAGAAACTGTCGTTCTGGTTTCTCACAATGCGTTGCCTTATCCTTGCCATAACCCTATCGGTAGTGACAGGACTCGTCACGTACAAGGCAGATTCATGGTTTTACTGGGGCGGCATACATGGCTATGAGATAAACAGCTTCCTGATATCACACACCGGAGTATTCGGGGCGATGATTGTCAGTATCCTGCTTATCGGCCTCGTGATGTCGATATATCTCAACGAGCTACGCAAGGTGTATGTGGCATACCGACGCCGCGTCAACAAGCATAAAGCGAAAGTAGCCGCCGAACGTGCTGCAAAAGAAGAAGAGCGCAGAAGAATCGAAGAGACGCTGAAACAATCAGCCGAGATGGTCGACGGGGAGACGGAAGGAGAAGAAACAGTACGAGAAGAGAATGAACGTCCGGAGCCCCAGCCGGCGAGAATCTTTGTTGATGACCCGATTGATGTATTGATGGATGGCGGGGAAGAAGATGATGATGAGTATGCAGGAGAAAGGCAACCGGCGACAGCATCACCCACAGCCCCGACCACTTCGACAACATATACCGCCCTGAGTCGCGAGCCGGAGGAGAACCACAGCGAAACCGTGATAGAATCACAAGCGCACGTGGAGGCTGCCCCTGAAGCGGAAGTAGGTCTTACTGTCAATGTCAACACCGTGGAAAAGGCAGACAATATCGAAACCAATGTATATGACCCGACTGCAGAGCTGCCCCGATTCCACTTCCCGCCTATCGAGCTGCTTTCAGAGATGAAAAATGATAATGTAAGCGTCGATGAGCAGGAGATGGAAGAAAACAAACAGCGCATCACCGCCACGCTTGCCAACTACGGTATCTCGATTAACTCGATAGAGGCGACAGTAGGACCGACAGTCACGCTGTACAAGATAATACCGACCGAAGGCACGAGGATATCCAAAATCAAGGGTCTGGAAGATGATATCGCACTTAACCTTGCCGCGCTCGGAATACGCATAATCGCCCCGATACCGGGAGAAGGCGCAATCGGTATCGAGGTGCCTAACAAGGATCCGCAGATGGTGCCGATGCGCTCAATCATCACCTCAAAGAAATTTCAGGAATGTCGCTACGAGCTTCCGATGGCAATGGGGCTGACGATATCGAAAGATGTGCTTATCGCCGACCTGGCAAAAATGCCTCATGTGCTTGTAGCCGGTGCGACGGGACAAGGTAAGTCGGTGGGACTTAACGCGATAATAACATCGCTGCTTTACAAGAAACATCCGTCGGAACTGAAATTTGTGCTTGTCGACCCCAAGAAGGTCGAGTTCAGCCTTTATGCACGGCTTGAACGCCATTATCTCGCCAAACTGCCCGACGAGGATGAACCAATCATCACCAACACATCGAAGGTAGTAGCCACACTCAACTCTCTCTGCGTTGAGATGGACAACCGATATGCCCTGCTCAAAGACGCAAATGTGAGAAATATAAAGGAGTACAACGCCAAGTTTATCCAGCGACGGCTGAATCCTGAGAAGGGACACAGGTTTCTACCCTACATAGTCATAATAATAGATGAGTTCGGCGACTTGATGATAACAGCGGGCAAAGAGGTAGAGACACCTATCACGCGTATCGCGCAGCTCGCCCGCGCTGTGGGTATGCACATGATTCTCGCCACTCAGCGACCGTCGACAAATGTCATCACAGGTATCATCAAGGCAAACTTCCCGGGACGTATAGCATTCCGTGTCTCGCAAATGGTCGACAGCCGTACAATCCTTGACCGTCCGGGAGCCAACCAGCTTATCGGAAAGGGAGACATGCTCTTCTCTCATAACGGAGAGATGGACCGTGTGCAGTGTGCGTTTATCAGTACGGAAGAAGCCGAGGCGATATGCAATTCCATCGACGAACAGGTCGGTTATCCGTCGGCATATTACCTGCCCGACTACATACCGGAAAGCGACGGCGGTGGTTCAATCGGCTCTATAAATGACCTCGACCCTCTATTTAAGGAAGCTGCGCAGTTTGTCGTGAGCAGCAACACTGCCTCCACATCATCGCTGCAGCGACGCTATTCCATAGGCTATAACCGTGCGGGCAAAATCATGGACCAACTTGAAGCAAAGGGAATCGTAGGACCCGCTTCCGGAGCGAAACCGCGCAATGTGCTCGTAGACTCGCTGACGCTTGAACGGATGCTTGAAAATGAACAATAAACCATGTCGTGACATTGTAAAGATTATGAAACGGATATTATTAATGATAGCTATAGCGATGATGTCGAGTGTCGCCATGTGGGGACAGGCTAAAAGCGCGTCGCAGGTTATGGATGCCGCCGCGAAGAAAATCCAGTCAATGAAATCGCTCTCGGCAACCTATGACATGAGTGTCGATGGAGAGTATATGTCGGGTACGTTGGTGATGAACGGAGACAAGTTTCACCTCAGCTCGGAACAGATAATGGCATGGTACGACGGCAAGACCCAATGGAGCTATTCAGCCGACACAAATGAAGTCAATATCATAGAACCGACACCGGAGGAACTTGTCGCGGTCAACCCATTTGTGATTATCAGCAGCTTTAAGAAAGCCTATACCCCTACCCTCCTTAAATCGGCAGCAGGCACATACAAAATACGCCTTTTGCCAAAGACGAAAAGCGGGTCGCAGATTAGCGAGGCGTTATTGACGCTCAACGCCAAAAGCTATCTGCCGTCGGATATCGCACTTACCCTTGACTCAGGCAACAAGCTGAACATAAAGGTAAAATCGATAAAAAGCGGGACAAACTATCCTCACTCGACTTTTGTTTTTAACAAGAAACTGTTGCCTAAAGCCGAGATAGTCGACCTAAGGTAATCAATCAGATGACAATAATAACCTAAATTCAAAAACAATATGACTACAGAAAATACGAAATGCCTCATCATAGGCTCAGGACCAGCCGGATATACCGCTGCAATATATGCGTCAAGAGCCAATATCAACCCCATATTGTATGAAGGCATACAACCGGGCGGACAGCTTACAACGACTTCTGAAGTCGAGAATTTCCCCGGATATCCGACCGGCGTAATGGGCTCGCAGCTTATGGAGGATTTGCGGCAACAAGCCCTCCGTTTCGGTGCCGATTTGCGCGCCGGCATAATCAAGGAAGTGGATTTCTCGGAACGGCCGTTCAAGGTGACGGCCGATGACAATACCACTATCCTGGCGGAGACGGTTATTGTGGCTACCGGTGCATCGGCTAAATATCTCGGTCTTGCCGACGAACAGCGTTTCGCGGGATTAGGCGTATCGGCATGTGCCACCTGTGACGGATTTTTCTATCGCGGCAAGACAGTTGCGGTCGTAGGCGGCGGAGATACAGCATGTGAGGAAGCCCTCTATCTTAGCGGGCTTGCCAAACAGGTGTATCTTATCGTGCGCAAGGATTACCTGAGAGCATCAAAGGTAATGCAGAAGCGCGTGATGGACAAGGAAAATATAACGGTGCTTTTCAATACGCGTACACTCGGACTGTTTGGCGAGGAATTTCTTGAAGGCGCCCATCTAGTAGAATTTGCGGGTACAGACAAGGAGCGGAAACTTGACATAAAGATTGACGGATTTTTCCTTGCGATCGGTCATAAGCCAAACACCGACATATTCAAAGGTAAACTTGAACTTGACGAACAAGGATACATCGTGCTTTCAGGCGCAGGTCAGGCAACGAGTGTACCGGGTGTATTCGCTGCAGGAGATGTTGCCGACCCGCACTATCAGCAGGCAATCACTGCTGCCGGCACAGGCTGCCGCGCGGCTCTCGATGCAGAGCATTTCCTTATGGAGCAGCAGTAATCTAAGAATGTTTTTATACAAGAAAGGCGACCTCTTCAGGGTCGCCTTTCTTATGTTATCTCGATTGGGATTATTTTTCTTTGGCGAGGATAAGTGCGGAACGCGGCTCGACCGTAATCTTGCCACCTTTAATCTTACCCATGCTCTCTGCGACAAGATTGCCGTCGCGGGCTATCACAAGCCATTCGCCTCCGGGAATCTTGACGGTCTTTGCATCGTTGGAGCCGTTAAACACAAGCTTTATTTCCTTCCATGGGTCACCGTTGGCATGGTTCTTAAGAGAATAGGAAATAAGATTGGGCTCATTCACATTGTCAAAAACCAGATATTTTGCCACATCCTCTGCCGTAGTCATACGGAAAGCCGGATGAGATTTACGCAGCTTTACCAACTCCTTATAATAATTGAACAGTTCGGAGTTCTGATGCTTCAAGGTCCAGTCAATCGCATTTATTGAATCAGGCGACTTATAGGAATTGTGTACGCCTTTCTTATCACGGTAAATCTCCTCACCGGCAAACATGAAAGGTGTGCCCTGAGAAGTGAATACAATCGTCTCAGCGAGCTTGTGGGCACGCTGACGGTCGGCAACGCTCTCACCGGGCAAAGATTTAGCGAGTTTGTCAGTAAGCATCAGGTCATCGTGGCATGACACATAGTTAATCACCTGAGTCGGAGCAAGCGCATAAGGCTTCTTCGAGTTATTACCCTTGCTGTAATCAACCTGCGGATGAGCCGTAGCACCGACAATACCTATTTTGACAGTCTCTTCAAGCCCCGGTTTTCCGGTGGCGAAACCCCGGTCTTTTGCATCGGAATAATGTCCCTTCACGGCATCACGGATGTCATCGCTGAACACAGCAACCTGCGGCATCGCCGATACATTATCTTTCAAGGCACGAAGCTCGACAGGCAGCGGCGAGTCACCGGCAGTCCATCCTTCGCCGTACACGAAAATGTCGGGATTGATTTTTTTGAGTTCCGATGCCACCTGATTCATTGTCTCAGTGTCATGGATAGCCATAAGGTCGAAGCGGAAACCGTCGATATGGTATTCCTTTGCCCAATACTTAACAGAGTTTACGATAAAATCACGCATCTGCTGACGCTCGGAAGCAGTCTCATTGCCACATCCCGAAGCATCACTGTAAGAGCCGTCGGCACGATGACGGTAGAAATATCCGGGAGCGGTAAGAGAGAAATTGGAATCATCATTTTGCGCGGTGTGATTGTAAACCACATCCATCACCACCCCGATACCTGCATCGTGAAGTGACTTGACCATTTCCTTCATCTCGCGCACTCTCACCGCAGGATCCATGGGATTGGTGGAATAACTGCCTTCCGGAGCATTATAATTGAGAGGGTCATATCCCCAGTTGTAGCCGTTCTGAGGAAGCTGCGTCTCGTCAACACTATTATAATCGTAAGAAGGGAGTATGTGAACATGCGTCACTCCAAGCTCTTTCAGGTGATCTATGCCGGTCTTGTCACCAAGAGAGGAACGTGCCTCCTGTTCGGTAAGTGCGAGGAATTTGCCCTTGTTCACGATTCCCGATGAAGGGTGCATCGAGAAATCGCGATGATGCATCTCGTAAATCACCGCATCGTTAATATTGGCGATTGCCGGACCCTTATCAGCAGCCCACCCTTCGGGATTTGTCTTGGCAAAATCTATGATTGCAGCGCGCTCGCCATTAACACCTACAGCTTTCGCCCATATACCCGGCGTTTCTTTTAGCCATTTCCCTTTGTGCTTAATAGAGAATGTGTAAAACTTGCCATATAACGCCTTACCGACCTCTGCGCGCCATACGCCGTTGGCAGTACGCTGCATATCAAGTGTGTCTTCAGGCGCAGAATTCAATCCTGATGGATAGATATACACTTTTGCCGCTTCCGCTTCAGGCGACCACAAGGCAAATCGGGTAGAATTTCCGGTGACTGTCATTTCAAGGTCATCACCATTGTAAGTTTCAAATGTGGAATACACGGTATCTATATCGGCTGCACGGGCAATATCGCCCCCATAAATAAATGACGCTGTGGCAAGAGCCGTACCGGCACACAACTTCATAAAATCCAACTTCATTAGAATGAAAAATAGAGTAAATTAAGTTATAAGACAACACAAAAAGAGCAGTACGTCAAGAAAGAATCAATGAATTAAATTCATTTAATCCCTTAACGCACCACAATCTTCTTAGACCAGTCCTTGCACTTTACTATGTAATATCCCTGTGGCAGGTCGACTGTCACTGACTCAACGACGTCCATGGATTTCACCATTTGTCCGGTAATGGAATAAATGTAGAAATGATGGGTCTCGCCATCGGTCACTGTCAGTTCAATACCCTGTGGGACAGCCTTCATAGAAGGTGCTGAAACGGTCATGGAAGATGTCAAATCATCGTCGGCAGACTGCGCGAAAGTCACAGCCGGCATTGCAAATGCCAGACATGCCGCGATAGCCAATGTCATGATTTTTTTCTTCATCTCCACAATTCTGGTATTAATCACTTACAAAGTTAACACAAATATCCCGGTTTTCCAAATCCTCCGCAAAAAATATCAATTTTTTATAGCATTGTCATCTTGTACGGATTTTTTTGTATATTTGAGACACCACATCTAAAAAAACGAATAAAATCACATTTTTTCATTCTCAAAATTTACCATGACAATAAAGATTCGACCAATTTCAGAATTATTAGAATATGAGTTCATCATCCCAAAATACCAACGCGGCTACCGCTGGGATGAAGAACAAATTGAAGCTCTTCTCAATGACTTGACCGCATTTCAAAAAGGAGCGAGCAACGATGATTATTATTGTTTACAGCCGATTGTGGTTGTATCTGACGCTTCCGATAAGAATCGTTTTACAGTGGTAGACGGACAACAACGTCTTACTTCAATTCTCCTAATATTAAAATGCCTTGAAGGAATAAACACACCATGCTTTACTTTAGCCATGGAGAAACGCAAAGAACAGGAGGAATTTATACGCACCGGTGCATTTGCGACGATGAGCGACAAATACAAAAATAATATCGACAATTTCTATGTAAAAAAGGCATTTGATACAATTTCAAAATGGAAAGTCGAAAATCCCACCGCCGCAAAATTCATAAGCACGCTTTTCTTGCCCGATCCGATGAAAGGATATGCCGGTGTAATTTGGTACGAAATCGATCAAACTGATGCAATGGATGCATTCAGGAGACTTAATTACGGGAAAATTCCGCTTACTCCAGCCGAGCTGGTCAAAGCCATCCTATTACAAACCGACTGTTACCCGGAGAACGAACGAGATCTGCAGCAAGCACTTGCACAACGTCGCGCGATGGAATGGGATGAAATGGAACACAGGCTTTCCAATCCACTATTTTTTTCAATGGTGTGTCAAAAAGAAGATGCCATTGGAAATGGTATAAGCATCGTGCTGGACTTTGTCGCCGATAACATAAATTCTCAACTGAAAAAGCAGCAAATCAGAAAAAGAGGGAACAATACACAGCGTGACAATTTCGTATATAATGTAATTGATACAAAAATAAAAGAGGATCTTTCTATCAAAAAAGACCGAAAAGACATCATAGAAGATATTTGGAGCCTGATTCAAGAGACATTCAACCGCATTGCAGATTGGTATGAGAATAGAGAATGGTATCATCTTATCGGTCTATGGCGCTTATTATCAAATAAAAAGAACCGAAATTTCATAGCTGACGTTTATAAGAAAGGAGTTGATGAAGAGGGAAAACCGGTGAGCAAACAAAAATTTACAGAAGCATTGCGAAAACATATCGGTGATGAATACATAAAGGTGCCACGCGCAAAATATCATAATGAAAATAACGAAGTTATTTTCTATCCTGATGATAAACAACATCTTAATTCTCCTGATTTAAGATATGACGGTACAGAACGCCGAAAAATGGTTAATATCTTGATAGCCCTTAATGTAATGAGTACTTATCGTGATGCGAATGGACTTGTGAGGTTCCCATTTCATCTATTCCAACAATTCGACACAACAAGTCTGGAGCATATCCATCCACAGAACATAAGTGAGAATCTTGAATGGTCAGAGGCTAAAAAATGGGTTAAAGACCGTGTCTCGGATTATAATGACGCAGATGAAAAAGTATGGCAGAAAGTCGCCGTTTCTCTTGATATATTCACAATCAAACAGAATAATAATGATTCAGAGGAGAATCGGAATCATGCGGTCAAAGAGGCGAAAAAGCGTGTCTCGGAAAGTATAAGGCATCTTAATGAGCTTATGGTCAGCAAGAATAAATTCGATACAGCAATTGAGGAAGTGCGTCAACATATAAAAATACTCGATACCCTGTTTGGCGACATGGCAGGAATAAACGGTGACGAGCTTCACTCAATCTCCAATATGGCATTAGTAAGCAAAGAACTAAACTCAGCTTTAAGCAATAATCATCTTGACACAAAACGCTCCATTGCGATTGAAAAAGAAGAGGAAAAATGCACCTATGTACCTCCATGTACACATAAGGTGTTTTCCAAAGCATATAGATCCGGGACACCCGGCAACATGAAATTTTGGCAACCGGAAGACAGGAACGCCTACAAAGAAGAAATTCAAAAGATATATGACTATTTCATAAAATAATAACAAATGAATACATCTACCTACAGCGAATATAATCGCTCACAATATAGCGACATCCCGATGATCCAACGCGACTATGTACAAGGAGCCGACATCAATGCCGAGAAACGCGATAAATTTCTCAACAATATTTTCATGAGTCTCGCCGGTTTAACCGATAATACAGGAAAACCTTATAGCGGGAAAATGGACTTCCTTTATGGGACATCAGAAGGGGAATATACTGAGAATAAGACTGATAAAAATCAAGCACAAAACATTGAGAATCGTAAAAGATTCATACCGATAGACGGTCAGCAGCGTCTTACTACATTAGCACTCATCGGCTGGTTACTTGCACAAAAAGACAAGTCAAGAAAATATCAAATGCCCAAATTATGCTATAGAACTCGTCATACCACCGAACAGTTCTGTATGCATCTTATGTCATATAATCTTCCTGATGATTACGGCAATATTCGTGAACATCTGGAATCAGTTCCTCTATGGATGGCGCAACGATGGCTTACCGATCCTTCAATTAATGCGATGATTGACTTGCTTGTGACCGCTGATACCATGCTTATGAGCGATCGATTCAAAAACAGACATTCCGAGATGGCAGAAAAATTTTTTAACGATTCTCCTCTGACATTTGATCAACTCGACATGGAAGATTATCATTTGACGGAAGATTTATATATCAAAATGAATGCCCGCGGAAAACATCTCACAGAATTTGAAAATTGGAAAGCCGAGTTCACAGGGATGCTTGAAGCGAACTACCCGACCGAAAAATATACATTCACTCAAGTCGAGGGCACCAATCTCACTATTCCTGAATATTTCTCCTATGCCATCGAACATGAATGGACCGACCTATTATGGCATTCTGCATACACGGAATGGGAAGCTCTTGATGATGAAAATAGAAAAGAATGCACCTATCCGCGAATCGACGAGCAATTCATGGCTCTCCTTGATTTTTTTACAAAAGCTCTTTTTTATTCTCAATATCCTTCGTCAGCAAAATATTCCGACAATCCGGATTATAAAGAGACTGAAAAGCTGAGTAATCTGACAAATCGATTTGCAGGAAAAGCAAATGAATGGCTGACTGCGCGCAGAATTGACATATATCGTCCACAAGGTGAATCCGGAGGAGTTAAAAATATCATCACTCTTTTCATGTGTCTTGACACCCTTTGTAATATAACCAGAGAGTCAAAATATCCAAATCATGATAATAATGATATCGATGCAACTGACAAAAATGATGAATGGACATTATTTTTTACTAATTTGCTCTATTGTGGAAGATGGGATAGTACAAGCCGAAAAATAAATACTTTTGAAAGCGATAACGAGATTAATCTTTTCAAACGATGCATAGAGAATAAACTTACAATGCCATTGGAGTTCCTGTTTTGGGGAATACTGAGATACTGCATTTCTTATCCTGACAGGATTATGACTAACAATTTATTAGACTATTGCAGGATATTGTGGGGATGGATTTTAAATAACCGGCAGCGTCTTGGAGCCAAAGAGCTAAATGTCAAGCCTAATGTACGTGTTGAAGATTATCCGGCTCTCGACATTGTAATTGCAACTCTCACAAAAGATCCCAATGCCTATAAGGCCCTTGACTTACTGATTTGTAATAATGAAAAGCAAAATCCTGATGATTTCACTCAACGGGCTTATAAAGAGCTGTCTGACGAAATAAAACGTCATAAAGTGAGGAAAAGTACCAATCCGGATGAAATCGACAAACTATTTGGCTGCCACTATCTCAAAGGTGACTTTTCCAACCTATATCCTTCCATTGAGAATCTTAAAAATCTTCACGGTGTAATGATGTCAAGGTTTGAAGCATTTTATAGACTCGATGAATGGGAGAAAACAAGAACACTGATTGCACATGGATGGAAAGGCGAAAATGACATCGTTGACAGACGCTATCCTTTCTATGGCAAGGATGGACATTGGGATTATATATTCACTTCGCATGAAAAATCATTTAGAGAAGTAATTACATCCTACCTATGCTCATACAATCAAATGCTACCGTTACCGGACATAAAAGAATACTATATCCATAGATATCCAAGTTTCTATAATGCTCACCGTTGGGATGAAAAAACAAGTCACCTTTTTTACGTGGAAAATGATTTTTACATCACAACACTATTGGCAACCTTTGCCTGCAGGGTACCAGGATATCAGCAATGTCCTTATGCCTATACTGTGTATCGCAAAATCTTAAAAGATTATCCCGAAATTTGTAGCAAACTCGGACTTGCCGATTCTCCTGAAGATGGAGATCACGGATGTTTACGCTTTAATAAAGAGAAATACTGGATTGAATGTGTCAACCAAGGATGGAGGTTTGACTTTTCTGAGGGTCAACGATGGCAAAATAAATGGCAAACTCGCTTTAAAGTCAGTGAAAATGGAGCATGGACAGACATGAACGGAGTGTTCAGTTTTGAAATTGGACAGGATAATTATAACCTGCTTCTTGATCGAAAAGGATATGACCGAATAGAAAATTGCATTGCATTTCTAAAAGCGTTATACGCACTTATTTAAAGGTTGAGATGAAGATGTTGCAAAACTATGATTTTGCCATCAATGTAGGGACATCGTTTTGTGAATGTTAGTTGGCAATCAGTTAATTACATAAACACACCAAAGTCACGACCCTACATTTTGGCGGTTTTGCAACACCCTCATTCTTTTTCTATTCACCTTTGCCGTCTCATTTATTTATAAATAGCTATTCCGCGCCAATGTAATAATTGCATTAAACGGTGGAATCAGGAGGCTTTGAAGTTGAAGAGGGGGCGGATGATGGTGTCGATGCTTACGGTGTCGCTGATGTTGGCGATGATTTCAGATGCGGGTTTGTAGACCATCGGCGACTCGTCGCGCGTCGAGTCAGTGACTGATTCGGAGTATATGCCACACATTGAGGCAACGAAATCATCCATTGTGATTCTTTCGTAAGCCTGTGTGCGGCTCAATACCCGCCCGGCACCATGCGGTGCCGAACAGTTCCAATCCTCATTGCCTTTTCCGGTACAAAGCAGCGAACCATCACGCATATTCAACGGTATGATACAACGCTCTCCTTCACCGGCAGATATAGCACCTTTTCGGATGATATTGCCATCGGAAATATAGTTGTGAACCGACTCAAATTCTTCCAGTACTGTCACATTCGGAAAGAACCGCAGAAGCAACAACGCAATCAGGTTGCGGTTGAGCACCGCCCAACGCTGGCAGAGGCGCATATCATGAAGATAATGCTCACGTGCCTCACCCTCGACATAACAGAGGTCGGCAGGCAACGATGGCTTGGCGGCCTCATGCTCTTTACGCATTTTCTTGATTACACCTTGCAATTCCGAGCGGCGTCCGGCAGCCTTGTACTCTTCGATGGTGCTCTTGATTGTCTCCTCAAACTCATCTGCCCCGACGGTAAGATGTTTCACCGCCTTTGCCTGATAGATTTCGGCGACTTGCTTGCCGAGGTTACGCGAGCCGGTATGGATAACGAGATATACGTTTTCATTATCGTCCTTGTCAAGTTCGATGAAGTGATTGCCGCCACCCAAAGAGCCGATTGCCTTGTTGATGCGCCCCGAATCTTTGAGTTCGCGGTAGCAGTAAAGCCCGGTCACAAGTTGCTTTGCCTCACGATAGATATCCATCTCTTCGCCAACCAAAGGTTTGAAACCGAACTTGTCCTCACGCACAATTTTGCCCGAAGGCACATTGCCGCGTATATGTTCGTGGAAAGCATGATAGTCAATATCAGTCAGCCTGCCAAGATTGAGAATGCGCATACCGCAACCAATGTCAACGCCAACGATATTGGGTATCACCTTGTCTCCGAGGTCTCCGGTAAAACCAATAACACACCCTGCACCGGCGTGAACGTCGGGCATAATCCGTATCTTCTTATCGGAGAAAACATCTATTGAGAGCAGCTCCTTTATCTGCATCAACGCATTTTCTTCAATATTGTCCGTGAAAATCTTCACGTCATATCCTTCTATTGCGATGGGTATTGATGGCTTTGCCACCCCGCACCGGCTTTCAGCCGACAAGCGGTTCAATCCCATACGCGAATTGTCTGTTGTCTTCATATTTTGCTGATTTATGATTTACGCAGCAAAGTTAGGAACCATGTGCGCAATCATTTTGCGCAGCAAAAACTAATTTCCAATATCTTTCGTATGAGCGCAAAACTACATCAATGGTGGCGCACTTTGGGGACAGGCTTAAAAGGATTAGAATTATTTAATTGTATCAAGATTTGAAACAAATTTGTAGTTATCTTTGCAAACAAAAATGTCCATGAAAATACTACTCAAATGGTGCAATAATGAATGCAGGGTACACTATACTTAACGTGTCACACTTTATTGAAATTTGAAATAGAAACAATGAATCCAACAAATTATCAAAAAATACTAGACAATGTTTCGGGGATTATCGCTGACCATACCGAGCGTTTCAGCATATTCGATATGTTAGGACAAAGCTCACGAGAACTTACTCATTCTGCTTTTATTGCCCAGATGCTTAATCCTCGTGGCAAACATGGATTGGGGATAACTTTTCTAAATCTTTTTCTGGAACAATTATCATTAAGAAAAGAATTTGACACTGTTAATGTTGAAGTTGAAATTGAAAAAGATTTAGGACCAAAAGAGGGATTTGGAGCAGATGCCAAGGGAGGCCAGATAGACATTTATATCAAAAATTCCAAAGGACAAATAATAGTGATAGAGAATAAAATTTATGCTACAGATCAAACTAATCAACTCCAAAGGTACAGAAATTCAACAGGTCCAGATAGTATTATTTTTTACTTGTCTCTTGACGGTCATGCACCATCTAATAGTCCTCAATCAATCGACTATCGCCTCATCAGCTATGGAGATGAGATAAAACACTGGTTGATAAAATGTTTAGAAACTGTCAAGGAAAACAGACATTTATCCACTATCATACAACAATATATGTTTACAATAGATAATCTTACATCCGATCAGGAAGTTACCAATATAATACAATCATCATCCTCAAATATTCGGGCTGCGCTACAGATAGCACGTCTAGCAGATAAAGCAAGGAACAATCTTAAACACCAATTTCTTAAAGAACTATCTCAACACTTATCTTTGGATGTTACGAACATTCATGAAGATGGGAAAGAGATTATTCTAAATGATTGTCATGTCGACTGGGTTATAGAACATAATCTATTTATCCGTTTCAAAGAAAAAAATGAAAGAGTTCGCCAATTTATTAATATTTGGTGGCAGGAGAATGAGCATGACTCTTTGCCGGAAAGAAATTGGATCTACATTAAACTTCACGGAGACAAAATTAATCTCCACGATTTTAACACTAATGCTTGCGCCTGGTTAGATAATAACACAAAAAAGGCTTTCTGGGCGAAGTTGGATGTTGTTATAAGAAAAATAGTAGATCTGTTCGAAAATAAATCATAAAATAAATCATAATCGGAACAAATGTTGCCTTTTTAAGATCTATTTTTGCCGCCGAACCAAAAACATTAAGTTATGCAATATGCATTTAAAGTTACAGACAACCGCAATATCCACGATATTCTTGCTGCATATGACTGGCAGTTAGGAATTTCGACTCTGAAGGAATCGACAGGAGTTTTTTGCCGATTTTTTAATTCCAATTTTAATCGGAAATGATATTGCCGATTAGCTCCATAATTTTGCATTATCAAAATATTGACTATGGTTGAATTACTTTTGAAGCGTTATCTTTGGCTCATCAATACGCTGAAAAGCAATGGTGAGATGACTTTCGATGAGATTGCAGAGTGTTGGGAGCACTCTTCTCTTAACGACACCGGTGCTACTCTGATCAAACGAACTTTCTATAATCATTGTCAGGCAATAGCGCGACACTTCGGAGTCGATATTGAGTGTCGTCGAGGTCGCGGACTTAATCTTTACAGAATTGTCAATCCTGAAGCAATCGAAGAGAACTCGCTGACGAAGTGGGCTCTTGATAGTTTTTCACTCGGAGAGCTGCTGCTCGGCAATACTGCCATATCCGATAAGATTCTGCTTGAGGACATCCCGTCCGGTCGGGAGTGGCTTGAACCAATCTTACGGGCTCTTCAACAAAACCGTAAATTAAATATTGAATACGAAAATTTCGTCGGTCTGAAATTCAAAGGTTCCATCAGTCCATTATGCGTAAAACTATTCAAGCGTCGCTGGTATGTATTGGCATTAGTTCATAATGACCGTTACAGGATTTTTTCGCTTGACCGTGTTACAAGTCTTGACATTGCAACTGAGAAATTTGAATATCCAAACGATTTCTCACCCGTTGAATATTTTCGCGATGTATATGGAATAATTGCAGGTGTGGAACGGAAAGTACAGAATATTCATATACGAGCTTACGCTGAATTGCCGGGCTACCTGCGCTCTCTGCCTCTGCATCCGACTCAATACGAACTGGACACGAGGGACGGTTATACGGACTTTAGTCTCCGTCTTGTCCCGACATTCGATTTTATTCAGGAACTTCTTCTTCACCGCGAACAACTCGAAGTTATCGCACCCCAGTCATTGCGCGATGAAATAGCATCGATTATTTCTAAAATGTCGAACAGATATAACTGTGTAGAATGAAACTATATTTGAAAAAATTCATGTTGCCGGAGATGGGAAACAAACCGTCTTATCCATACGATCTTCTTGCCTCCAAGCAAATGAAAGAACTTGTGTTTGATGCGATAACAATACTCTATGGCAGCAATGGCTCCGGGAAATCCACTTTACTTAACATCATTGCGAGAAAGTTGAATGTATGTATGAATGATAAGGGAAATGACGCAGAATCTCTGCAACCATTTATTGACAGCTGCAAATATGAAGTCACCGCACCTTTTAACGAACACTGCGATATTCCTGAAGAAAGCCGCTTTATCCGAAGCGAGGATGTAATGCATGGCATCGTAAAAGTACGGCAACATAACGAGCGAGTGAAAGAACATATCCGGAATGCTAACCCAGAATTGTATGACAGATTCTTTAATAATCGAGAAGGCACTCCCGGATACGTATGGAGTTACGACCGTTGGATTTACAATGCACTTGAAAAATATAAGGAAGTACGCAGCAATGGAGAATTGGCATTTGATTATTTCCAAAGCCATATTACAGAGGATACGTTGGTGATTTTGGATGAGCCGGAAAACAGTCTGTCGCCTAAATTCCAAAAAGAATTAGCAAAAATGATTGTCGATTATGCCCGCTTTTTTAACTGTCAGTTTATTATTGCCACACATTCCCCCTTTTTACTCGCAATAACCGATGCGTTAATCTACGACCTTGACAAGATCCCTTCGAAAGTAAGTGCCTGGGATGAATTGGAAAACATCAAGTTATATGCGGAACTATTCCAGAAAAATAATAGATAAGTTCATTGTATGAGATACACCATCACCACACTCATCCCCCCTCAAGAGTTATATCAGGAGCTTAGGAATTACATATCCTCTTTGATTGATATCGAGGTAACCGAGACAGGAGCACCGACATTCAAAAGGCGGAGTCTGCCGGATTTGACCGCAGGACTTCGTTTCGTAACATCAAGTAACTTATCCATGTCACGAAGTAGAAAAAAGACACCGGTAACTACTTATGCCGGTCGGTCGCAGAAACAAAGCAAACGCCAGTGTAATCGACGTTTTCGCCGGTTAGAGCATCAGCGTATTGGCACTGCTTACCACCTTCCCAACCATGTCAAAGAAGTAATGGACGTATGGTGTATGCAAGGCGATGGCAAATTTAGATGGACTCCCGACATGGAGCAATATGATAAAATGATGAGAAAAAAGTAATAATGCCCAAGCGTAAACGACATCAACCGGGTAAGTATAAGCCGAAGCCTGAAATCAAGCCGAACTTCACCGGGCGGAAACCTTTGACTCTTTTTCACGCCCACAATGGTCTTTGGGGCGCTAAAGATGGTGATGGAAATATCGAAATTACCCCGATATATCAACGTGCGGAGCAGACAGAATCAGATAACCAGCAAGGAATTGTCCGTTTAGTTGCTCACGACCACGTTATTGCTGTATCTCCCGATGACTGGGAGTTATTGGCTTTCTTTTCTCCGGACTAATCATTGTATTTTCCTGCGACAATGCGGACGCTTTCGGCGATGCGGGCGCGGAATTCGGGAGGGGCGATGACTTCTGCATGACCTCCGTAGCCGAGAATCAGGCGTTCAAGTTCGTTGTTGATTACTACTTTCAATGACAGTTGGATGCTGCCGTCACGAAACCGTTGCTCCACTTTCTGCGAACGGTGAAACGGTTTTGACTCAACGTATGGAGCTTGCTGACGGTCAATCTTGATAACGACGCGTCGCGCCTTGTCACTAATCTGCTTTGTGACTCCGATTGTGTCGTCAAAGAAATGTTCCGGGTCAAAATCCACACATTTCTTAAAAGGGATTGCGGGCTGAAGCGTGACTGAGTGTATGCGGTCGAGCGCGAAGATGTTGACCTGTGGAGCGCGATTTGCAGCTTTCTCGCATACAAGAAACCAACGGTTGCGATATTCTTTCAACAGATAAGGATAAACCACAATCTTCTCAGGTTGTCGTGCCTTAAACGACTGATATTCGATAGAGATGGTCCTGCACTTTCTCACCGCCTCGTATATCGCGCCTATAAACTGTGCGCCACGATAACCGGGCACATGTTCCATATCCATCGCCGGTACTGCCGACCCTGTGTGACGGGAAATCTGCTCGTTGAGTTTGCTGATGATATCAATTGAGGAAGCAAGCTGAGGAAATCCCTGAAGTTGTTTCAATATGTCCAGAGCCGAATTAAGTGCATCAAGTCCTTCCTCATTAAGTGGAAGATGTGTGATGCTGAAATCGGGATCCTCATATTCATAATACTTGTTGTCGCGCACCACGATAGGAGCATTATATCCCAGACGGTCACTGCGCATCAGCGCAAGATCGTTCTGAAAAGTACGACGGCTCACTGGATTACTACGCCCTTCATATTCGGCAAGCGCATCGGTACAGGCATCAATCAGGTCATTGATAGTCCATCGGCGAAACCGGTTCTGCAGGCAACGGTCGATGGTAGATATACGTATAAGCGTGGCACGATTAATGGGCATACAAGTAGATTTTTACGCAAATCTAATAAAAAAACGCACACTGCGCAAATCAATTGCGCACAAGGATTTTTGCTTTGCCGAAAATTTCAAAAATATGATAATACAAGGAAAATCAACATCTGCCGAGATATTCACCGACAATATCGAGGATGCCGCCTTGCAATGGGTGACAACGCTTTGCGACAATCCTGCAATGGAAGGCGTAAAAATAGTGCAGATGCCCGATGTACATGCGGGTGCATCATGCAATGTGGGCACCGCCTACCCTATCGGGGCCTACGTCAATCCCGACCACATAGGTGTCGATATCGGATGCAGCGTGTCAATGCACCGCCTCTCATCGCCAATCAATACCGACAGCACTTTACCGGAGCAAGACGGCACTCCGATACTTGCACTGCTCGATCACCGCATCAGGGATGTCGTACCTACAGGCAACAATATCTGCGGAAAAAATTCGCTTAACGAAAAAGAATTCTTCCAGTTTCTTAACCGGGAATACCGCAAGGCAAGGTCGTGTGCGCCGGAATTTATCAATGAAGTCACGCATATCGACAGCCGTTTCATATCTGACTTTTGCCGCAGGATAAAGTTGCAGGAAGGAATATTTTACAGGAGCATAGGGTCGCTTGGAGGAGGCAATCATTTCATCGAATATGGAGAAGACACCGTAACCGGCGACGGTTGGGTAACGATTCATTGCGGGTCACGTAATCTCGGTGTAAAGGTAGCTAACCATTGGCATAACATCGCGGGCAATCCGCGCCGGGGAAACCTCACAGGCTATCTTTGGGGCGATGCACTATGCGGTTATCTGTCCGACATGGTTATCGCACAGGCTTATGCCCTCTACAATCATAAAGTGATTCGAGACCGAATATTCGCTATTATCAAAAAATTGACGGGAGCGAAATGCGCAGAGTCAATCCACACCACCCACAATTATATATCGATAACAGATGATGAGTTGATACTGCGTAAAGGAGCTATTGACGCATCTGCAGGTCGTAAGGTGGCAATACCTTTCAATATGCGCGACGGTATTGCTATCGGTGTAGGCAAAGGAAACGGGCAATGGCTGTGCTCGGCACCTCATGGTGCAGGACGCATAATGTCACGTGCGATGGCAAAACGGCAAATCGCCCTTGCCGATTATGAATCGGCGATGACAGGCATATACTCCACATCGGTCTGCGCCGCCACAATCGACGAGTCGCCCATGGCTTACAAATCAACCGAAGAAATCCTTACCATGATAAATCCGACAGTTGAAATCATAGCCAAGGTTAAGCCACGGCTTAATATAAAAGATATCAATCAATGAATAATCATCTCAACTTAAAGAAATATATACAGATAACAGCCGGGCGCGGTCCTGTGGAATGTGCCCGCGTGGTCACCCTCGTCACACAAAAGCTGCTCGAAGCCATACCGTCGGCAGAACTTGTCGATTACGAACCTCATGACAGTGCCGACGATTGCTATATGTCAGTGACCCTCGCCACAAATGATACGTTACCACAGGCTACGATTGACGAATGGAAAGGCACGGTGCTATGGCGTTCCACAAAAAACAGATACCGACCAGGGCATAAACGAAGCAACTGGTATGTCGGGATAAATTTTTTCGATGAAGTGGAACTTCCACACATCAATAATGCCGACATACAATATGACACGTGCCGTTCAGGCGGCAAAGGGGGTCAGAATGTAAACAAAGTCGAGAGTGCAGTCAGAGCCACACACAAGCCTACCGGAATCTCTGTGAAATGTTCCGACGAACGGTCACAACAGCAAAACAAGGCGATTGCCCGCGAACGTCTGCTACTCAAACTCCGACAACAAAACGACAGGCTAATCGCCGAGTCACACGCCGACAGATGGAATCAGCATAACACTCTTCAACGCGGCAATCATGTGAAAAAATTTTCCGGACCTCTATAATATTGATTAGATCACCGATAATAGATGTTTATGGGATGAGGGTCAACGCCATCCCATAAACATTTTTACAGTCTGAGGGTCATGATGGTCGAAAAACAGGCTCGTTGCCGTATCAAGACGCGAAATTTCAGCCATATCATCATCACTGAGCGTGAAATCGAATATATCAAGGTTCTGCTCCATGCGCTCCACATGAGTTGATTTAGGTATGATTATCACATCACGCTGCACCAGCCAGCGCAATGCCACCTGCGCCACACTCTTGCCATATTTGCGCCCTATACCCTCAAGCACAGTATTGGTGAAGAAATTATTGCGCCCCTCTGCAAGCGGTGCCCACGCCATCATGTGTGTACCAAATTCTTTCATGTATTTTTGCGCTTCAATCTGCTGGTCAAACACATGGGTCTCGACCTGATTAACAGCAGGCACTATCTCTACATTACTTGCCAGGTCAATGAAATGGTCGGGATAGAAATTGCTGACACCGATGGCACGCAATTTACCCTCCCTGTAAGCCTCCTCCAGCGCGCGATATGCTCCATACAGGTCACAAAAAGGCTGATGGAGAAGCATAAGGTCGATATAATCCGTACCGAGTCGGCGCAGACTTTCGTCAATCGATGCCTTAGCCTTCTCATAGCCGTAATTGGATATCCATATCTTTGATACGAGGAACAGGTCACCGCGCGCAATACCGCTTTTCTTGACAGCCGCGCCTACACCCTCTTCATTATGATATGCCTGGGCGGTATCAATCATCCTGTAACCGACTTTCAAAGCGTCGCTGACACAACGCTCACACTCTTCCGGAGAAACCTGATAGACACCATAGCCTACCTGCGGCATCTCTACACCGTTATTTAATACTATATTCTTCATTGTTTTATCCATTTTTTAATAACTTCTTCTTTTACCGGCAGACGCAATCCCTGCTTGATAGCCAGGCCGGGATAACCCTTGTGTAAAGTCGAATCTGCTTCCGACATCGGACTTTCATAAGATGTACAGAACGGGAATATCACCTTTCCCTTAAGCTCGTTGCGGTAATCGTCGAGAAATGTACGTATTACGGCAGGTTCCTCATGCCACCATATAGGGAAACCGAGAAACAGAGTGTCAATCTCGGCAAAATTCACATCAACAGGCTTTATCGCCGGACGAAGCGATTGGTTGAGATGTTCCTGCGTACAACGCGACTGCTCGTTTACCCAGTCAACATCTTCCGTTGAATAAGGCTGTTGGGGCATAAGCCTTATCATCTTTGCTCCGGTGACTCAGGCAAGATCCTTTGCGGCAAGTTCTGTGTTGCCGGAATGGGTGAAATATACAATTACTGCTTTCATATTTTCATTTGTTTGAGGTTGGACATTACTATTTGCCGGCTTCGATGCACAGGCGTTAAGTGTCAGCAGGCAAGCAGCTGCGGTGAATAAGCATTTTAATGATTTCATAATTTATAGGTTTTTGCCGAAAAATTCAGCGAGCTTGTCGCTTATCTGAGTGACATACTCAGGCACATAATAAGTCTGAATGTGGGTTGCGCCGGGAATAAGGAACATTTCCTTGTCATCGGTTCCCGTAGCCTTGCTGAAACATTGTTCGGTCATGTACAGAGTGTCGGCATTCTTTCCGGCAATCATAAGCAAAGGCTTATTGATTAAAAACATATCTTCCGAAGCATCCCAGCCCATCAAATCCATGAGACTGCTTTTGGTGTACCGGAACGTAGATTTAGGATGAGCGTAATTCACCATATAGTAATCATATCCCTCCCGGTAGAGGTCAAACGGCAATTTTGCCGCCTGCTCGGGTGTAACGCCACTCATGTCGCCCACATATTCGATTTCACCGCCTTCGGCTTCCTTCTGACGGGCGGCACAAGCATCGGCAAGACGTTCCTGAATCTGATTAATCAGCGAGTCCATGAATCCGTTGCGGCGCACCAATCCTGAATTAAACAGGCTCAACGTGGCAACTGCCTTGAACCGCTTGTCGGTCTGGGCAGCCTTCGCGGTATAACCTCCGCCGCCACAGATGCCCAGCACACCCATGCGGGCGGCATCTACACCGGGATAAGTGGCAAGGATGTCAGCGGCACGGTGGATGTCCTCGACACGATTAGCCGGTTTGTCGGTATTACGCGGCTCACCTCCGCTCGCGCCCTGGTATGCGGCATCAAAAGCGAGCGTTATATAACCCTTTTCCGCCATAATCTGCGCGTAGTTTCCTGCCACCTGTTCCTTCACGCCCCCGTTAGGATGCGCGACAACAAGAGCCGGATACTTCTTTGACGCATCATAACCGGCAGGAGTATATACATTTGCAGCAATCCTCAATCCGTTCAGGTCGTATGCTATCGGATGAATATTCACTTTTCCCGGTTCATTTGCCATAATAGCGTTATTGTACACAAGACCGTAAGGATTACCCTTATAGGAGAGGACATCCTCTACTGCCACGTCTTCAAAAATAGGTTTAGTTTTCATTTCATCGTTTTTTTGAGCCGAGACCGTCACCGAGCACATCATCATCCCGGCGACTCCGGCTATCAGTTTATATATATTATATATAGTTGTCATAATTGTAATATCACATTGTTACATTATCTATCCCCGCGGAGCGTTCAATATGTTTCTCCCAGAACTTAGCGGCATTGTCGACCCACCCTTCGGCACTTGTCCCTATGCCAAGCCCGAAACCGTGGCGCAGATTAGGGAACAGATGAAATTCCGCGTCAATGCCGAGTGACTGCAAAGCCTCAACACGCCTACGCATGACGGCAGGACTTGCAATACCGTCATTCTCTCCTATCACTACATAGGTCGGTGGATCCTGTCGCGTATAGTCGGAATATCCGGTATATCCCATCACCACCGTTGCCGGACGAGCTTCAACAAAATCGCCAAAGGCGGCAGGAGTATATGACCCTATATATGCCGCCATACGCGCACCCGCCGAGCCTCCCCATACAGAATAATCATCTGTGCTGACGCCCAATTCCGAAGCATGGCGAAAAATATAATCAATCCCGGCCGAGAGGTCTTCGACCGCACTTTGTGCACCACGGTCCACGCTGTATTGTATGACAAAAGCATTGTAACCCATCTTACTCAGCTCAAGCGCAATCGGGAAACCCTCGTGGATAGACCCGACATAAGAAAAACCGCCGCCGGGACATATCACGGCGAAAGGTGCTCCCGGTTTTCCGGGGAAGAAGAACAGTCCGGCATCCTTGCGACCAAGATTATAATACAAACGGTCGCCGCGATTTACCATATCAATCATATCATTGATGTATCCGACGGCGCGACCAGCATCCACATAATTGTGGTAAGGCAGAAGAGAGGGGATTTCGCTCAGCTTCATTTCCGGGTCGTATCGCCATTCAAGCGGGAGAATGTATCGCCCGAAACCCTTGAATGCCGGATTGTCGACCACATCACCGACCGTATTGGAAATAGTAAGATGACTGAATTTGTTCATATCGTTTTTATTGTATTCGCCTCGCTCCGGAATCCTTTCCGGTTGCACCACATCTAACACATCCTCTTGCGAGGATGTTGGCGAGCATCCGGCAATAACCGAGAAAAAGGCAACACAAACCGACAATATCACAAGGCGAGGTGTCATAATCATCAAATCAACGGATTTATTTCGTCACTATCCTTGAACCGCCAAACACCTCACTCATGGTAATACCGTCAAGAGCCTCGTCAATATCCTTGACCTCAGCGTCGGAAAGCCTTACATCAACAGCACCGGCATTTTCTTTCAGACGACAAAGATGACGTGTACCCGGAATAGGGACAATCCATGGTTTCTTACACAGCATCCACGCAAGTGAAATTTGTGAAGGGGTTGCGTGTTTCTCGTCAGCAAGAGAGTGTATGAACTCAAACAACCCGCGATTTTTGTCAAAACTCTCTTTCTGAAACTGCGGCATTGCCGCGCGATAATCAGTATGCTTGTCAAATTTTGAATCAGCATCGTAATTTTCGGTCAGCAATCCGTTGGCAAGAGGCGAAAAAGCCACAAATCCGACACCGAGCTCCTCAAGTACCGGGAAAATTGCCTCATGCCAGCGAGCCATCATAGAATAACGGTTTTGAACAGCAGTAACGGGACATACCGTATGGGCACGCCGTAGATAATCTTCCGTGGTTTCCGATATTCCCCAATGGAGCATCTTACCCTCCCTGATGAGATCAGCCATCACTTGTGCCACTGTCTCCGGCTCAACAGCTGGATCAATCCGGTGCTGATAGTAGAGGTCGATATGGTCAGTCTGCAAACGGCGAAGCGACCCTTCGACAGATTTACGTATTGTTGCGGGCGATGCATCAGGAATAATCGGATGGGGCCCCGCTCCTTCCGGATCATCAAATGTCAATCCGAATTTTGTAGCTATCACCACTTTATCACGATATGGCTTTAACGCGTTGCCCAACAACTCCTCATTAGCATGCGGGTCGTCGGGTGTGCCGTATATCTCTGCCGTATCAAACAAGGTATAACCCATGTCGACTGCATCGGCGAGCAACCGGGTCATCTCCTTCTTGTCGGCAGGTACACCGTAACCATGACTCATGCCCATGCAGCCGAGACCGACCGCCGATACCCTCAAATTTCCTATTTCTCTATATTCCATAATAAATCTATTTTAATCCTGACACCAAAGGAGATGTATCCCTATCAGTTCCTTACAATCTTTATCTCTTTCAGCCACTCTGCCACATTATTGGCATTTGCAACTCCGCTGCCGGTAAGTCCAAGCCCGGAAAGATGTGAAGCATCCGGAGTCAGCGTGACAATTTTCTGCAATGTCTCGTCACGATAGGTAGAAGCATAGGTACAGAACGGCACCACAGTCTTTCCCTTGAAATCATACGATTCGGTAAAAGTATTTATAATCATTGGTGCAGTATGCCACCATACCGGACATCCGATAAACACAATATCGTAAGAGTCCATATCTTCCACGCTCCCTTTTATAGCGGGACGCGCATCAGAATCGCGCTCCTCCAGCGCCACTTCTGTGCAACGTGTGTATTCCGTTGGATAAGGAGTGACAGGTTCTATTTCAAAAAGTGTGCCGCCGGTCTGTTCGGCAATCTGTTGTGCCATGCGCCTCGTGGTCCCACCCCAGCTGAAATATGCTACAAGGATTTTGCCGTCAGCGGGAATCTCGGTATTGTCATTGTTATCGTCTCCCGAAATCACGGGGTGAGGATCGTCGCTGCCACAAGCGGCAAGTGATGTCATGAATACCGACATCAAGATGAATAAACGTATTTTTTTCATTGTCCAATATATAAATTAGTTACAATGCAAAATTAGATTTATTCATCCTATCTGAGATTACCTAAATTACGGTACAAAGTGCTTAAATCACCGAAATTCAACCACGCAAAAACATTTCTTTCATTTCTTCACAAATGTGAACTGCCTTTATAAGTTATACTATGTAATTTTGCAGCATGAATAAATTCTTGAAGGACATAGCGGCAAGATATAATATCGAGATTGAAGCGGCCATCGATTTCATGAGCCATTTCATGATTGCCGATATTGACAAGTCAGAACTAATTGTCAATAAGGATGGGTTTAACGATGAGTTCTATATTTTGAAAGAAGGCATAATACGTGCCTTTATTCCGACAGAAAGCGAAGACCGGACAATATGGTTCGGATATCCCGGGCAGGCGTTTTTTGATGTATGGTGTTATCATTGGGACAAACCGTCACCAATCGCCATCGAAGCGGTCACGCCGAGCATCGTCTATCATATTTCCAAAAATAAACTGGAGTCACTGACCGGAAAATCACACTCAATAAGTAACACGGTAAGAAAGATATTTGAAGGTCATGCAGCAGAAATGGAAGAAAGCATCACAAATCTCTTTATCTGTGATGGCGGACTTGAACGCTATCTGTCAATCTTAAAACACCACCCGGAGCTACTTCAAAATGTCCCACTCAAAAAACTCGCCTCCTACCTGCAGCTGGCGCCTCAATCATTAAGCAGAATCCGCTCACTAATTAAATAAAGTCATGAACAAGTCGATAAGTAAATCATATTATTTATTCCTGATAGTGTTCCTCGGGCTACTGTCGGCATTCGGTCCATTTGTGATTGACATGTATCTGCCGGCATTGCCTGAAATGACAGTTGTATTTAACTGTGACTCGTCGGCTATACAACTTGGACTCACTTTCTGCATGATCGGTTTAGCCTCCGGTCAAATGCTTTTCGGACCCGCAAGTGATAAATTTGGAAGAAAACCTGTACTGATATTCTCATTGATTATATATATCATAGCTTCCGCCATCTGTTGCCTGTCGACCTCAATAGTCGCATTTACGACAGCGCGTCTGTTTCAAGGGATAGGAGGAGCGGGAGGCATAGTCCTGTCACGCTCAATCGCAGCCGATTTATATTCAGGAGAAAAGCTCGCGAAACTCATAGCGATATTAAGTGCAATAAACAATCTCGCGCCGATTGCCGCGCCTGTTGCCGGAGGAGGTGTCGCACACGTCTGGGGATGGCATGGCATATTCGTCATCCTTCTTGTTCTTGGAATAGTATTATTAGTGTCATGCCATCAGTTACGGGAAAGCCTTCCCCTATCCCGACGTTTCAAGGGAAACCTTATTTCTTCCTTGAGAGGCTACAAGATTGTAACAAACATCAAAGGCTTCATCGCCTACAGCATGGTGTATGCGCTCGGAATGGCAGCTTTATTTGCCTATATCTCGGCTACTCCCTTTATCGTTCAATCAATCTATGGATTCTCCGAACTACAATTTTCTATAGTTTTTGCAGTCAACGCCATAGCTCTTGCCACAGGATCGTATCTTTCAATCAAATTCAGTTCATTGAAAAAGGCAGCCTTATACGGCACTATAACAGGATGTATATCCTCCCTTTCGGGTATCTTACTTACTATATTTATAGGGAAGATGTTTCTGCTGTATGAGATTCCGATTTTCCTGATGCTTTTCGGCATCGGACTCGTGCTCACAGGGGCGACTGCGCAGGCAATGAACCTTGGGAGGGAATGTGCGGGAGCGGCTTCGGCGGTAATCGGAGGCATCGGGTATATCGCCGGCGGCATCATATCGCCGTTTGTGGGTATCGGGGATATAGTCCTCACTTCTTTTATTTTCTGTGGGACCTTCCTTATTGCAGGATGCGTGACAATCTTGATTCAACCGGAGTGATTGCCGTAAATCCATGAGAAAGCGCGGTCAAGTCTCTGTTCACCATACTGGTAGTGATTGCCGGGAACTATTTCAAAAAAATCATTTATTCCTTTAGAGGAGAGGAAGTCCACAATCTCAGTCGTGTCGGTAAGAATCTTTCTGAACTGTGGCACACGAGATTGGCTCTCTTTGTCACCAAGCAAGAAATAAGCCCTACCCTTTTTCGCAGGTATGGACTGAGCTTTGACCCAATCCACAAATCCGTCATACCAGAATGAACCTGACAATGACATTATATTTGTAAACCCGTCACATTTCAGCCATTGCCATAATGTGAACAGTCCCGATAGAGATACACCGGCAAGAGTGCGCTCAACCTCCGAAGACATATTGAGCTGCCGCTCGACATGTGGAATCACGCTTTCTTGCAACAGAGTCAAAAAGCGACTCGCCTCTCCCGCGAAATCCGGAGTTCCGGCAGGGATTCCCGTCGCTTTCCAGGGAGTCAGCTGATTATCCCAGTCAATTTGGGTGACGACCGCTATCGAGACTGCGAAGCGTTTTGCCGCCTCAATCATCCACCGGTCGAGGATGTCAAGCGGATACAATATATAGCAAATTCTGTCGGGACAATTTCCCGTTACAGTCACTTTAAGATTATTTATCTTGAGTGTCAACATATTTCAATATTCCGGGGAGTTCTTCAAATCCAATCCCTTTATATAACGAGCGCGCCCGGGAAGTTGTTTCAAGATATATCTTGTCACAGCCTAATTTCCGCGCCCTATCCACAAGATTCCTGACGATGGCGTGACCTATGCCATGTGACCGGTATTGCTGACGCACATATATATTCATCAGATAGGCACAATGTCCTGACGGGTTGTCGGGCGAGGGCAATTCATCGGAAAGACAGATGGCACCACATCCGACCTCTTCATCTTCTACAGTCGCCACCACCGCGACATGTGAGCCGTCGGGGATATGCCTCTCATAATACTTGCGGTTGGAACGTAGTAATTCATCAGAAGGATCTACGGCAAAAACCTCACATATTACCTCGGCGCGCCATTTAATAAGGCGGTCAATATTTTCCAGCAGCTCTATTTTAATTATCATTAGACATCTCCTTCCTTCATTATCACCGGCAACGCATGATTATCGACTTTACCGCGCGGTGTCAACGGAATCTCCTCCATCCTCACAAAAAATTCAGGTATCATATAATCGGCAAGCTTGGATTTCAAGAAATCTATTATACGACTCACCTTGCAATATTTATGCGACAGCACTATATACGCAGTCAGATAGGCAAGTCCGTGCTCGTCGGTAAACGCCCTCACGATGCCTCGCTCGACGCATGGCGATTCATTGAGTATGTTTTCCACCTCATCGGGTTCAACACGCCTGCCAAGTATCATCACCTGCTTATCGCGCCTATGAAGAAACGCTATATCACCGTCGGGCAAAAGATATCCGAGATCTCCGCTGCGGTACATGCGCCTTCCATCCTGCCATGTCATGAAATTAGCCTGTTCAGGAGGATTGCCAAGATATCCGCGTGAAACACCTTTGCCAAATATACATATCTCACCGGTCTGCCCCGGCGTGACTTCATTCTGATGCTTGTCCAAAATCTTAACATCGACACCTTTTATCGCTTTCCCGACAGGATAAGTACCGTCATCAAGAGCGGAAGCATTGTCTATACGATAATACGTGGCACATACGGTTGTCTCACTCGGACCATAGGTATTGTAAATCATGAATCCCTGATGTCGCAGCCATGTAATATAGCTTTCCCTAACCACATCGCCGCCACTTATCAACAGGCGCAGTTTCGAGGGATATATCTTGTGACGGTTCATGTCGGCGAGAAGATAAGGGAATCCACTTATCTCCGTCACTCCATGACGCTCACAAAAATCTATCAGACCGTCGATACCGCCGTCATGCACCGATTCAGGCGGTATTGCAAGTGTGGCACCATTGAGTAGTGTCGTAAACACTTCCTCGACAAATATATCAAACGCGCAAATGGAATACTGAAGCATGACATCGCCTGGCGCGACATGAAATTCAGCCTCAAATGCCTCGGCGTAATTTACCACACTTGAGTTTTGGACAACGACCCCTTTAGGCTTTCCGGTAGTGCCGGAAGTATAGAGGACATAAGCAATACCGGATGGTGTCGAACGGTCAGGAAATGATTTTGCCGCAGGTAAATCGCGACAATAATCATCAGTAATGACCAACGACACTCCCGCTGAATCCATCATGTAAGCTATGCGGTCTTTCGGCAACGAAGGTTCGGCAGGCACATAAGCCGCACCGCTTTTCAGTACGGCGAGCATCGCCGCAATCATTTCTATGCCATGACTCATGACTATCCCGATAAAGGGGGAGCCGGAATCAGCAAATTTACCAAATATCCGGTCGGCAAGGAGATCCAATTCCTTATAAGAGGCCTGACGCCCTTCTTCTATAATAGCAGGAGCGTCAGGATTTTGCTTCACCCATTGAGCAAAGCGGGAGTATATCGTCGTATTATCCATTTTCTGATAGCTTCTTTATATCAGAAAGCCGAATATACCCTTTTTGTTCAGATACATCTGGGAATTGAGGAATCAAGACTATTCATTTCCGATAGCTTTTTGACACCGTTCACGATATAAATGCCCGGTGCCGGCTCATCGCGACTTTCAGAATAAATCAATAGAAATACCGAAATATTTGCAATAATATTAAAGAAATTCCGCTATAATTTTGTAACAACAGAAAAAGTATCGGGTTGCAGGCACGATATTATTTGCCATTTTTCTTAACTTTGTGTATGGAACAACTCAAAGATGTAATTATTGAAGATTCCCTCGACGGGATTGGTTCTGACCGTTACGGTGACTATCTTGCTCACGCCCTGTGTCTCGGCGGCAGTTGTACTTTTATGTTCAACGGTCAGAATTTTGAATTTGAGGAAGGAAATCTGCTGATTGTGCGCAAAGGAAAGTTACTGGATGAAATCAGTCATTCACCCGATTTTATTGTGAGGACCTTGTATGTGACGGCACCGTTCATTGAATTATGCACTCCTCAGACCAATTACGGCATGAAGGGACAGCTGTCGCTATTCCTTAACCCGGTGATGAAACTTGACGAAGGACAGCGTTTCGTATGTGAGCGTGACTTCCGATGGATTAATTACCGGCTAAATCAAACTAACCACACATTTTATCGCGAGCTGCTTATCAACGCCGTGCAATCGGCGATTCTTGACTTCTTCGATTTCCATTCGGTAATCAATAAGGAGTCGGGAGTATCCACACAAAACGCCTCTTTGATGAGCCGGTTTCTCAACATGCTTGAGAACGGGACTTTCCGGCATCATCGCGAAGTGACCTATTATGCCGACGTGCTGTGTGTCACGCCAAAATATCTTTCAGAGGTGTCCAAAAAAGTAAGCGGCTATCCGGCAAATTACTGGATAAACCGCTACACTTCGCTTGACATAGCACGCCTGCTACGTGACAAGAGCCTGACATTTGTACAGATTTCAGACATGTTCCAATTTTCTTCGCCTGCGTATTTCAGCAGATATGTACAGCGCACACTCGGATTAAATCCTACACAGTACCGCGAATAATCTCTTTCTGTAAAATCGGTTACATATACCGAGATTTTTATAGCTATATTTGCTCATGGTATCAGTACTTTTGCAAAAATTACCGAACCATGAACCGATTAACATTATCCTTAATTACAGTTGTAATCTGTTTTATCACGGCAGTTGCGCAGCAACCCGCCACACTCTCTACGGCAGAGCAAGAGATAATCAATCTATCCAATGCCAAATGGCAATGGATGTCGGATAAGAATGTGGATAAACTTTCAGAGCTTTTCCATGATACTGCCCAGTTTGTACACATGGGTGGATATTGGGGAAAGGATGCTGAGCTAACCACTATCAAAAACGGCGCAATATGGTATAAAAAAGCTGAAATCCATAACCAAGAAGTAAAATTTGCCGGGCCGACCGCGACCGTGTACAGCACGATTCATCTTAATTCCGTTGTCGGAGGAAATAATGTACGCTTTCCTTTCTTTGTCACCGAGACTTACCTGAAGGAGGAGGGAAAGTGGAAACTTATAACGCTGGTGTTCACAAAAACCCTTGGGGAATAATTCATAATTGATTAAGCTGTTATTTCTTTAATTTCGAGAAGCCGTTATTCGCGCGTCAATCTGCTATACTTGGGACATTCCTCCGATTCATTGAACAAAAATGGCATTTAGTTGAATTTATCCGTCGAATATGTTTGTTTTCAGCTATATTTGCAAAACATAATAAAGACGCGTCAAACCAATATGTCAACAAATCGCAGCCGAACCACTGAAACCATTGTCTACTTTGTGCTATGGCTTATCGCCATAGGTCTTTACCTGCTCGATGCAATGCGAAACCGGGCTCAGATGTCGTTACCTCTGGTTGACATAAAAGTCATCGGGGCAATGACTCACACTTTTGTCCCATTCCTTATATTGTTTCTTGTCAATAACAACATATTGATTCCACGTCTTTTATTGAGAAACAAGATACTCCCCTATTTCCTCTCGACGGCAAGTACAGTCATTCTCCTGTGGATATATCAATATCTTGACTTCATCCATGTCATCGAAATGCTCCCGGAAGATATCCGACCCAAGCCGCATCCTCACATGCGACCATTGTTGCCATTGCCCCTGTTTTTAGATTTCACTTATGCGTTGCTTGTCGTAGGCTGCAATCTCGCTATCGCGCTAATGTTCCAACGGTTTGACGATAAGCTGGAAAAAGAGAGCCTGATGAAGGCAAACGCTGAAAATCAGCTTGCCTATCTTAAGGCACAGATTAATCCACACTTCTACATGAATATGCTCAACAATATTCATGGCATGATTGAAATAAATCCGGAGAAGGCGCAGTCGATGGTCATTGACATGTCACATCTCATGCGCTATATGCTCTATGAAAGTTCAAAACCTGTAATCACGTTGTCAGAAGAAATTGCCTTTCTGCATAACTATCTGAACTTGATGAGACTTCGTTTCCCGGAAAAACTCGTAAGCGTCACTTCTCATTTCCCTGACCGGCATTTAGCGGCAGGCATCTCATTACCCCCGTTATTGTTTCTTGTGTTTATAGAAAATGCCTTCAAACACGGGGTAAGCTATCAGGAAGCCTCGTTTATAGCCGTAAACATGGAGGTAAGGGAAACAGCAATACATTTCAGCTGCATGAACAGCAACCATGCCAAAACGAGTGAAAATCTCGAACATATCGGCATAGGATTACAGAATATCCGTCGTCGCCTCTCTCTCATATACGGCGACAAGGCATCCCTTGAACTGACCGAGACCGATAAAGCCTATACAGTAAACCTCACAATTCCTATACAATGCCCCTCAGAACACTGATTATCGACGATGAACCTATCGCCCTCGAAAAGTTGATGAATTATGTGGAGAAGACCCCTGCACTGAAGCTTTCCGCAGCATGTTCAAATGGAATTGAAGCGACAGGATTCCTTTCCCAAAATGAAATTGACCTCATAATCACCGATATAAACATGCCTGACTTGAACGGCATGGACTTTGTGAAAACATTGTCAAGTCAACCGCTGGTGATATTTACAACCGCCTATCCTCAATATGCCGTGGAAAGCTACAAGGTGTCGGCAGTCGACTATCTGCTGAAGCCCTACGGTTTTGTCGAGTTTACAAAGGCAGTTAATAAAGCGGTCACGCTGTACACTACACGCGCAACGACCGTGGCACATGGCGATACAGAAGATTCCCTCTTTATAAAAACCGACTACCGTTATGTACGCATATCGCTTGCTGACATACGTTTTATAAAAGGCTACGGTGAATATCTGCAAATCTATGTCACCGGTAAAACAACTCCGCTTGTAACCCTGAGTTCGTTTGCCGCGATAAAAGAGCGTCTTTCCGATAATTTCCTTCAGGTACACCGCTCATATATAATAAACATGAACCGGGTCGAGCAGATAGAACGCAATCGCGTGGTCATGGATGCCGAAAACTATATCCCGGTCGGCGACAGTTATAAGGGGGCATTTCAGCAATATCTCAACTCCCATGCCATAGGGAAAGGAACAAAACAGTGACAGGCGAAACTGTTCGTTGAACGAAAAAGGCGATTGGTTGAAGATATTTCATCAATCGCCTTCTTTGGCTTAATATTGCAGTGTAATTCATAACATATCTGCAATGAAAAATTACATGATAACAGTAATGCTGTCGCTTGCCGCCATATCCGGGACTGCGCGCACATGGACCTATTCCGATTGTGTGGAATATGCCAGGGAGCACAACATCTCACTTCAGAAATCAAGGCTGACAGAAGAATCATCGGAATACTCTCTTGAAGAGGCAAAAGCCCAATGGCAGCCGACACTTGATTTTGCAACATCTCATTCAGTCACTAATTATCCCTGGGGTGAAGGTACAAAAAACTCCTACAACAGTTCTTACGGACTTAACGCGGGATGGACAGTGTGGAACGGCGGTCAACGCGAAAACAATATCAAGCAAAGTAAGTTACGCACAGAAATCAACAGGCTCACCACAGGCGACATGATGCGCACACTTGAGACCGACCTTCTTCAAGTCTATATCAACATCCTCTATGCCAGAGAGTCAATAGGTATTTATGAAGAAGCGGCAAAAGTAAGCCAGGCACAGAGTGAACGCGCACGACAACTTATGGAAGCCGGAAAAATGTCAAAGGTCGATTACGCGCAGTTAAACGCACAGTATGAACAGGACAATTACGCGCTTGTCAACGCACAAAGTACCTACGATACTCGCCGCATGGAGCTAAAGCAGCTCCTGGAACTCGGAATCGATGCGGAGATAAGCCTCGCCGATGTTGAATGGACAGCGGCGCAAGTGCTTGCCGAGCTACCTCCCATTACCGAAAGCTACCGGATGGCACTTGACACCGACCTCCGCATAAAAGGGCTCGAGATCGAAAAATCATCGTCAGACCTCGATATAGCGATAGCAAAAGCCGGATACATGCCCAAGATATCGTTAAACGCAGGTGTGGGAACCGGCTATTACGCCCCCGGCAATTCATTCGGGACATCAATGAAGCAGGGATGGAATGAGTCGCTCGGACTGACCCTGTCAATACCGATTCTTGACAACAAAAAGACAAAGACTGCTGTGGCGAAGGCACGTGTGGCACAGCTCGACGCACAGCTTGACATCAATCAGCGGCAAACCGACATAGCGCAGCTTGTCGAAAACTGGTATATCGACACGCGTTCAGCCCAGTCACGTTATTCTGCAGCTGAAACCCAACTTGAATCGGCACGGTTAAGCGATGAACTAACCAACGAACGGTTTAATCTCGGGTATGTCAACACAGTAGAATTGATGACCGCACATAATTCTTATATCGAGGCACAGCATACCCTGCTTCAGGCAAAATATATGGCTATGCTCGGTCAGAAAATGGTGGAGTTTTACCGTAACGCAACCGTAACCTTACCGTAATTGCAATATAAAAAACATATATCATATATGACAAACAAAATCTTACATGTATTTGCCGCTTCTTCCCTGATGATACTGGCGGCTTGTAATGAAAAGCAGCCGATAAGTCTTGACACGGTCAAGGCGGAACGCGGCGAACTCACCGAGACTGTTACGGCGACAGGAACTATCGAATCAGTGACTCAGGTCGATGTAGGTACACAGGTGACGGGTATAATCGACAAACTATATGTCGACTATAATTCTGTCGTAACCAAAGGTCAGCTGATAGCGGAAATCGAGAAAACATTGCTCCAGAGCGACCTGACAAGTGCCGAGGCAAACGTCGAGTCGGCGCGCCTTACCTATGAGTATAATCTCACCAACTATCAGCGCGACAAAGCGCTCCACGACAAGCAGTTGATAAGCGATTACGAATTTCAGACCTCGCAAAAGGACCTGGAAGTATCAAAGACGGCATACGACAAGGCAAAAGCCGACCGTGTACGCGCAGCAAAAAACCTGAATTATGCGGAAATTTATTCCCCGATTGACGGCATAGTGATTTCGCGCGAAGTCGAGGTAGGTCAGACAGTGGTATCCAATATGAATGTGGCAAATCTGTACACAATCGCCGACCTTGACAATATGCAGGTGATAGGAAATGTGGATGAAGCCGACATAGGTCAGGTAAAAGTTGGTCAGGCAGTGACCTTCTCAGTCGACGCATACTCCGACGAGCTGTTTGAAGGTCACGTGACACAGGTACGCCTGAATCCTACGACGGAGAGCAAC
>OGGB01000211.1_pt1 | contig 51593 bp, 36 predicted proteins | sample 1571111 | NCBI WGS metagenome assembly OGGB01 (sample SAMEA2582067, study PRJEB24529) | metagenome | biome: Human gut stool | place: China | collected 2011
TAATAAATATATAGATAAGGTAGGTACGATCATCAATGCAGAAGTGTATCAGATCTGGAAGAAAGAAATGTTGCTCTTAGATGATGAAGGAAACGAATTGCTGTTGCCTAAGACCGAACAAATCCCGAGCGATTTCTATCGCAAAGGTGAAACGGCCCGTGCAGTAGTTGCCCGCGTGGATAACAAGAATAATAATCCTAAGATAATCTTGTCACGTACTTCTCCCGTTTTCCTGCAACGTTTGTTCGAGATGGAAGTACCCGAAATTAATGATGGTTTGATTACCATCAAGAAGATTGCCCGTATCCCTGGCGAACGTGCCAAGATCGCGGTAGAATCTTACGATGACAGAATCGACCCTGTAGGAGCCTGTGTAGGTGTAAAGGGAAGTCGTATTCATGGCATTGTTCGTGAACTTCGCAATGAGAACATCGACGTAATCAATTACACATCGAACATCTCATTGTTTATACAGCGCGCTTTAAGCCCGGCTAAGATTTCTTCTATCCGTTTGAATGAGGAAGAGAAGAAAGCGGAGGTTTTCCTCAAACCGGAAGAAGTTTCGCTGGCTATCGGTAAAGGCGGTTTGAACATCAAACTGGCCAGTATGTTAACTGAGTACACTATCGACGTGTTCCGTGAGTTGGATGAGAATGTAGCGGATGAAGATATCTATCTCGACGAATTCAGAGACGAAATCGACGGATGGGTGATCGACGCCATCAAGGCTATCGGCATTGATACAGCGAAGGCTGTGTTGAATGCTCCTCGTGAGATGTTGATTGAAAAGACGGACTTGGAAGAAGAGACAGTGGACGAGGTAATACGCATTTTGAAATCGGAGTTTGAAGAAGAAGGTGAAAATTCAGTAGAAAATTGAGAATTTAAAATTGAAAAATGAAAGTTATCTCTGTTATACTACATCGTAACTTTTAATTCTTCATTCTTAATTCTTCATTTAAACAAGCTCCATTTATTCATTAATTTTAAAATATGACGATAAGGTTAAACAAAGTTACAAGAGATTTGAACGTAGGAATCGCGACGGTAGTTGAGTTCCTGCAAAAGAAAGGGCATACCGTAGAGGCTAATCCTAATACCAAAATTAGCGAGGAGCAATACGCTATACTCGTAAAAGAGTTTAGTACAGATAAGAACCTTAGACTTGAATCGGAGCGTTTCATACAGGAACGTCAGAATAAGGAACGTAATAAGGCGTCTGTTTCGATTGAAGGCTTCGAAAAGCAGCCGGAGAAACAGAAGTCGGAAGATGTGATTAAGACAGTCGTACCTGAGGATGCACGTCCGAAGTTTAAACCTGTCGGAAAAATTGATTTGGATAAACTGAATGGTCGTAAACCTGAAAAGGTGGAGAAGGAACCGGAACAGAAACAAGAAGTACCTGTTGTAGAACGGCCCGTCGTTAAACCCGAAGTGAAAAAGGAGCCCGAGAAGAGAGAACCCGAGGTGAAGAAAGAAGAGGTGGTGATACCTCCTGTTTCTGTAGTAGAGCCTACTCCAGTGGTAGTTGAGCCCGTAGTAGTGCCGGAACCTGTAGTGGAGACGAAGCCGGTAGAAGTTGAAAAAGTAGTAGAAGAAGTGAAAAAAGAAGAACCGAAGGTAGTAGAAACTGCACCTGTGAAGGCGGAAGAACATAAAGAAGAAAAAAAGGTGGAAACTGCACAGGCTGAAGTAACCCCGGTAGCAGAAAAAGCTCCGGAGGATGATGGTGTTTTCAAAATCCGTCAACCGGAATTAGGCGCGAAGATCAATGTGATCGGTCAGATCGACTTGGCTGCATTGAACCAGTCTACTCGTCCGAAGAAAAAATCGAAGGAGGAGAAGCGTCGCGAACGTGAAGAGAAAGAGAAAATCCGTCAGGACCAGAAGAAACTGATGAAGGAAGCCATCATCAAAGAAATCCGTAAGGATGATTCTAAAGTGGTGAAGAACGGTCCGAAAGAAAGCGCAGATGCTGCTAAGAAAAAACGTAACCGTATCAATAAAGAAAAGGTAGACGTTAATAACGTTGCGACTTCCAACTTTGCTGCACCGAGACCTAATATACAAGGTAAAGGCGGCAATGGTAATAACAACGGTCAGGGCGGACAAGGTAATAATAACAGAAGAAATAACAACAATAATAAGGATCGCTTCAAGAAGCCGGTTATCAAACAGGAAGTGAGCGAGGAAGACGTAGCAAAACAGGTAAAAGAAACTCTTGCACGTCTGACAACCAAAGGTAAGAACAAGACGTCCAAATACCGTAAAGAAAAGCGTGAAATGGCTTCCAACCGTATGCAGGAACTGGAAGATCAGGAAATGGCAGACAGCAAGGTATTGAAGTTGACCGAGTTTGTTACGGCTAACGAATTGGCAACGATGATGGATGTATCTGTCAATCAGGTTATCGCTACTTGTATGAGTATTGGTATCATGGTTTCCATCAACCAACGTTTGGATGCGGAAACAATCAATCTGGTGGCAGAAGAGTTCGGATTCAAGACAGAATATGTAAGTGCGGAAGTGGCACAAGCTATCGTTGAAGAAGAAGATGCACCGGAAGATTTGCAACCGCGCGCTCCGATTGTTACAGTGATGGGACACGTTGACCACGGTAAGACCTCTTTGCTCGACTATATCCGTAAGGCGAACGTAATTGCCGGTGAAGCCGGAGGTATTACACAGCATATCGGTGCATATAACGTGCAACTGGAAGACGGTCGCCGTATCACGTTCCTCGATACTCCGGGTCACGAAGCGTTTACCGCTATGCGTGCACGTGGTGCGAAAGTAACGGATATTGCTATCATTATTGTGGCTGCCGATGATAACGTGATGCCACAGACAAAGGAAGCAATCAATCACGCGATGGCTGCCGGTGTACCTATTGTATTTGCAATCAATAAGGTAGATAAACCGACTGCGAATCCGGATAAGATTAAAGAAGAACTGGCTGCAATGAATTACCTTGTTGAAGAATGGGGTGGTAAGTATCAGTCACAAGATATCTCTGCCAAGAAAGGTATGGGTGTGGAAGACTTGCTGGAAAAAGTATTGCTCGAAGCAGAAATGCTCGACCTGAAAGCAAATCCGGACCGTAATGCTACGGGTTCCATCATCGAATCTTCACTGGATAAGGGACGTGGATATGTAGCTACTGTATTGGTATCTAACGGTACTCTGAAAGTGGGAGACATCGTACTGGCAGGAACCAGCTACGGACGTGTGAAGGCTATGTTCAACGAACGTAACCAACGCATCAAAGAAGCAGGACCTTCCGAACCGGCTTTGGTATTGGGATTGAACGGTGCACCTGCTGCAGGTGATACATTCCATGTTGTTGAAAGCGATCAGGAAGCTCGTGAAATCACCAACAAACGTGAACAGTTGGCTCGTGAACAGGGCTTGCGTACGCAGAAGATCCTTACGTTGGATGAGTTGGGCCGTCGTATTGCTTTGGGTAACTTCCAGGAATTGAACATCATCGTTAAGGGTGACGTGGACGGTTCTGTTGAGGCATTGAGCGACTCGTTAATCAAGTTGTCTACGGAACAAATCCAGGTAAATGTCATCCATAAGGGTGTGGGAGCAATTTCCGAGTCGGATGTTTCTCTGGCTGCCGCTTCGGATGCGATTATCGTCGGATTCCAGGTACGTCCTTCGGGTGCTGCCGCTAAGATGGCTGAACAGGAAGGTGTCGACATCCGTAAGTACTCTGTCATCTACGATGCAATCGAAGAGGTGAAGGCTGCTATGGAAGGTATGTTGGCTCCGGAACTGAAGGAACAAATCACGGCAACTATCGAAATTCGCGAAGTATTCAACATTACGAAGGTGGGTTTGGTAGCCGGTGCAATGGTGAAGACCGGAAAGGTGAAACGAAGCGACAAGGCTCGTTTGATCCGCGATGGTATCGTCATCTTTACCGGAAACATCAACGCGTTGAAGCGCTTCAAGGACGATGTGAAGGAAGTAGGTACAAACTTCGAGTGTGGTATCAGTCTGGTGAACTGCAACGACATGAAGGTAGGCGATATGATCGAGACATTCGAAGAAATAGAAGTGAAACAGACTTTATGAGTTATGAGTTATGATTTATGAATTATAAGGGTATAAGGCCATTCGTGAAGTAATGGTTGCAACAATAGATGGGTGGTAATGTGGTACTATTTTATATGGGACACCACCTTACCACTTTATTGTTTTATCACCTGACAGAAATATAAATCACAGATCATAATCATAGAAACATAAATCATAAATCACAAATCATAAATCACAACGTGGCAACGATTGATATCATTATCCTTATTGTAATAGGCGCCGGAGCGGTGGTAGGCTTTGTAAAAGGCTTTATCCGCCAGTTGGCTTCTATTTTGGGGTTAATAGTCGGGCTGTTGGCGGCGAAAACTTTGTATGCCTCTTTGGCGGAGAAACTTTGCCCGACAGTGACGGATTCGATGACAGTTGCGCAGGTGTTGGCTTTTATCATGATTTGGATTGCCGTGTCGTTGATTTTTGTACTGATAGCTTCGTTATTGACAAAAGCAATGCAGGCAATTTCGCTGAACTGGCTGAACCGCTGGTTAGGGAGTGGGCTGGGAGCACTTAAGTTTCTGTTGTTAACGAGTGTAGTGATCGGTGCGATAGAGTTTGTGGACAGCGATAATAAGTTAATTAGTGCAACAAAAAAGGAAGAATCTTTGTTATATTATCCGATGGAAACGTTTGCGGGGATCTTTTTCCCTGCTGCGAAGAATATGACGCAACAATATATATTAGAGAATAAAGATGCAACAAGAAGAACCCAATAAAATGAAACCCAATCAGAAAGACGAACTCGAAAAGAAGACTGATAATGAGTTTGTCCGGAAATTTGCGGAGGAGAAATATAAATACGGCTTCACCACAGAGGTGCATACAGACATCATTGAGCGTGGACTTAATGAAGATGTCATTCGTCTGATTTCATCGAAAAAAGACGAACCGGAGTGGTTGCTGGAGTTTCGCCTGAAAGCGTACCGCCACTGGCTGACGCTGGAGATGCCGACTTGGGCACATCTCCGTATCCCTGAAATTGACTATCAGGCGATTTCTTATTATGCCGATCCGACGAAGAAGAAAGAAGGACCGAAGAGCATGGAGGAAGTCGATCCTGAATTGATAAAGACGTTTAATAAACTAGGTATTCCTTTGGAGGAACAGATGGCTCTTAGCGGAATGGCGGTGGATGCCGTTATGGACTCCGTTTCCGTAAAGACTACCTTCAAGGAAACGCTGATGGAGAAAGGAATTATCTTCTGCTCGTTCAGTGAAGCCGTGCGGGAACATCCCGATTTGGTGAAGAAATATATGGGCTCGGTGGTAGGTTACCGGGATAATTTCTTTGCCGCGTTGAACTCCGCTGTCTTTTCTGACGGCTCTTTCGTGTATATTCCGAAAGGGGTACGTTGTCCGATGGAACTTTCCACTTATTTCCGTATCAATGCCCGTAACACGGGGCAGTTTGAACGTACGCTGATTGTGGCGGACGACGATTCATACGTTTCTTATCTGGAAGGATGTACAGCGCCGATGCGGGATGAAAATCAGTTGCATGCCGCTATCGTTGAGATAATCGTGCACGACCGCGCAGAGGTAAAATATAGTACTGTTCAGAACTGGTATCCGGGCGATGCGGAAGGTAAGGGCGGTGTATACAACTTTGTGACTAAACGTGGTAATTGCAAGGGAGTGGATAGTAAATTATCCTGGACACAAGTGGAAACCGGTTCGGCCATCACTTGGAAATACCCTTCCTGTATTCTGACAGGCGATAACTCGACCGCTGAATTCTATTCCGTAGCTGTAACGAACAACTATCAGCAGGCTGATACCGGAACGAAAATGATTCATCTGGGCAAGAACACCCGCAGTACGATTGTAAGTAAAGGTATCTCCGCCGGACATAGTGAGAACTCCTATCGTGGGTTGGTACGTGTGGCCGAAAAAGCGGATAATGCCCGCAATTATAGCCAGTGTGACTCTCTGTTGTTGGGAGATAAATGCGGTGCGCATACTTTCCCTTATATGGATATTCACAATGAAACGGCAGTGGTGGAACATGAAGCCACAACGAGCAAGATCAGTGAAGACCAGATATTCTATTGCAACCAGCGCGGTATTCCGACAGAAGATGCGATCGGACTTATTGTGAACGGATATGCAAAAGAAGTATTGAATAAACTTCCGATGGAATTTGCGGTAGAAGCACAGAAGCTGCTTACTATCTCATTGGAAGGAAGCGTGGGGTGATTTACTAGTTGGCAATTTACGATTTACTATTTGGCTGCGCGCTTGTAGGAGGTAAATTGTCGGTAGTATAGGTTTTTAATAGTAAATAGTAAATGGAAAAATAGTACATATAATCATGTTAGAAATAAAAGACCTGCATGCCAGCATTAATGGCAAAGAGATATTGAAGGGTATTAACCTGACGGTGAATCCCGGTGAGGTGCACGCTATTATGGGGCCGAATGGTTCCGGTAAAAGTACGCTTTCTTCCGTATTGGTGGGAAATCCGGCTTTTGAGGTAACAAAAGGTTCGGTCACGTTTTATGGAAAGAACCTGTTGGAGTTGAGTCCTGAAGATCGTAGCCATGAAGGAATCTTTCTTAGTTTCCAGTATCCGGTAGAGATTCCGGGTGTGAGCATGGTCAACTTTATGCGTGCTGCTGTGAATGAGCAACGCAAATATAAAGGTTTGCCTGCGCTGACAGCCAGTGAGTTTCTGAAACTGATGCGTGAGAAACGTGCGGTGGTAGAGCTGGATAATAAGTTGGCTAACCGTTCGGTGAATGAAGGCTTTTCGGGTGGTGAAAAGAAACGGAACGAGATTTTCCAGATGGCCATGTTGGAACCGCGGTTGAGCATTCTTGATGAAACGGACTCCGGTTTGGATATTGATGCGCTCCGTATTGTTGCGGAAGGAGTGAACAAACTGAAAACTCCTGAAACAAGCACGATCGTTATTACCCACTACCAACGTTTGCTTGATTATATCAAACCTGATATTGTACATGTCCTTTATAAAGGTCGTATCGTAAAAACTGCCGGACCGGAACTTGCACTGGAACTGGAAGAAAAAGGATATGATTGGATCAAGAAAGAAGTAGGGGAATAACAAATAATAAGTTATGATAGTTGAACAACAATATATAGACCTCTTCTCACAGACGGAAGCAATGATCTGCAAGCATAGCGCCGAAGTGCTGAATGCGCCTCGTGCAGCTGCATTTGCCGATTTTGAACGCCTCGGATTTCCGACCCGTAAGATGGAGAAGTACAAATATACGGATGTGAGCAAGTATTTTGAACCGGATTATGGTTTAAACTTGAATCGTCTGGCTATTCCGGTCAATCCGTATGAAGTGTTTAAGTGCGATGTGCCGAATATGAGTACCGCCCTGTATTTTGTGGTAAATGACGCATTTTATAATAGAGCACTTCCTAAAGTCAATCTGCCGGAAGGTGTGATTTTCGGCAGCTTGAAAGAAGTGGCCGAACAGCATCCGGAATTGGTGAAGAAGTATTACGGCCAGTTGGCAGATACTTCCAAAGATGGGGTGACTGCTTTCAATACAGCTTTTGCGCAAGACGGCGTTGTATTTTATGTGCCGAAGAATGTAGTGGTAGAAAAACCGATCCAGCTGGTAAATATCCTGCGTGCAGATGTCAACTTCATGGTGAACCGCCGCGTACTAATCATCCTGGAGGATGGCGCGCAAGCCCGTCTGCTGATTTGTGACCATGCAATGGATAACGTGAACTTCCTGGCAACACAAGTGATTGAAGTCTTTGCAGGTGAGAACACGGTATTCGATATGTATGAACTGGAAGAAACACATACAAGCACCGTCCGTATCAGTAACCTGTATGTAAAGCAGGAGGCAAACAGCAATGTATTGTTGAATGGAATGACCTTGCATAATGGTACTACCCGCAACACTACTGAAGTATTGTTGGCAGGAGAAGGAGCCGAGATAAACCTCTGTGGCATGGCAATTGCCGATAAGAACCAGCATGTAGACAATCATACAAGCATTGATCATGCCGTACCGAACTGCACAAGCAATGAGCTGTTCAAGTACGTACTCGACGATCAGTCGGTAGGTGCGTTTGCCGGATTGGTATTGGTGCGTCCCGATGCGCAACATACGAACTCCCAGCAGACTAACCGGAATCTTTGTGCTACGCGTGATGCGAGAATGTACACACAACCTCAATTGGAGATTTACGCGGATGATGTGAAATGTTCGCATGGAGCAACGGTAGGCCAGTTGGATGAGGGTGCACTATTCTATATGCGTTCACGAGGTATTGCAGAGAAAGAAGCTCGTTTGTTATTGATGTTCGCATTTGTCAATGAAGTGATTGATACCATTCGTTTGGAGGCACTGAAAGATCGCCTGCATCTATTGGTAGAGAAACGTTTCCGTGGCGAGCTGAATAGATGTCAGGGCTGTGCCATTTGTAAGTAACCACTAATAATTAATAAACGTGGATATTCAAAAGATACGTGAGGATTTTCCGATATTGAGCCGTACGGTTTACGGTAAACCTTTGGTTTATTTCGATAACGGTGCGACGACGCAGAAACCCCGTCTGGTAGTTGATGCGTTGGTGGATGAATATTATTCCGTTAATGCCAATGTGCATCGCGGCGTGCATTATCTTTCGCAACAAGCTACGGAATTGCATGAGGCCTCCCGTGAAACGGTGCGTCAGTTTATCAACGCCCGTAGCACGAACGAAGTTGTCTTCACCCGCGGAACGACGGAAAGCATCAACCTGCTTGTTTCCAGTTTTGGCGACGAATTTATGGAAGAGGGGGATGAAGTGATTCTTTCCGTAATGGAACATCACAGTAACATCGTTCCCTGGCAACTGTTGGCTGCCCGAAAGGGAATTGCCATCAAAGTGATTCCAATGAATGACAAAGGCGAACTCTTGCTGGATGAATACGAAAAACTATTTTCCGAACGAACGAAAATAGTCAGCGTGGTTCATGTTTCGAATGTGCTGGGTACGGTGAATCCGGTGAAAGAAATGATTGCAACGGCTCATGCGCACGGCGTACCTTGCCTGATAGACGCTGCACAGTCTATCCCTCACATGAAAGTGGACGTACAGGAGTTGGATGCTGATTTTCTGGTGTTCTCTGCCCATAAAATATACGGTCCGACAGGTGTCGGAGTGCTTTATGGAAAAGAAGAGTGGTTAGACCGCCTTCCGCCTTATCAAGGAGGAGGAGAGATGATTCAGCATGTCTCTTTTGAGAAGACCACTTTCAACGAACTTCCTTTCAAGTTTGAAGCCGGTACGCCCGACTATATCGGAACTACCGGACTGGCAAAAGCCCTTGATTACGTGAATGGACATGGACTTGAGCAGATAGCAGCCCATGAGCATGAACTGACAACTTACGCTTTGCAACGGCTGAAAGAGATTCCCCAGATGCGTATATTCGGTGAAGCAGCCGAACGGGGAGCAGTCATCTCCTTCCTGGTAGGAGATATCCATCATTTCGACCTCGGAACGTTGCTGGATCGTTTGGGTATTGCCGTGAGGACGGGACATCATTGTGCACAACCTCTCATGCAACGTCTTGGTATAGAAGGAACTGTACGGGCTTCGTTTGCCATGTACAATACGAAATCGGAAATAGATACATTGGTGGCGGGAATTGAACGCGTCAGCAAGATGTTCTAACAATATAAGCCGCTATTCCTGTGGGATGGCGGCTTTTTTTATTCTTTAACTAAAAAAAGATGCCTTCAAGTGCAGTGATTTGCACTTTTGTGCGTCTAATAGGTAAAGAAACAAAATGTTCATTGAATATTAGGAGGGTCGTGAGACCATGCTCATATTATATAAATTCTCTCTCTTTAACATTAATCGCAGCTATATCGTAAGAAATTACGGTGTAGCTGCAACTTTTTTAGGGGGAGTTGCGTCTAACTAAATACGTCTAACTTACAGATAACTAATAAAGAAAAAACTATGCTGATGACAACCACTCCCATCATTGAGGGAAAACGAATAGTGAAATATTATGGAATAGTTTCCGGAGAGACAATCATAGGTGCCAATGTATTCCGCGACTTGTTTGCAAGTATTCGGGATATTGTGGGTGGTCGTTCCGGTTCTTATGAAGAAGTGCTGCGTATGGCAAAAGATACAGCGTTGAAGGAAATGGAGGCACAAGCAGCTCAAATGGGAGCTAATGCCGTGATAGGTGTTGATTTGGATTATGAGACAGTTGGAGGTAGTGGCAGTATGCTGATGGTGACTGCTAACGGCACAGCCGTAAAGATTGAAGAGGATTAATTGATTATTGTTTTTTTACTACAGAGAACACGGAAGACGCAGCGCATATACTTTGTTTAGTATCAATGGTATAAAAAACTGTGTCCTCCGTACTTCTGTGGTGAATATTATTCGGCAGTCAGCTCAATCACACGGCTGAAAGCCTGATTGGTAGTGAAAGCATTGATTCCTACTTTCATCAGATAATCTCCTGAATAAGTATTCTCATTGGCAGCAAGATTCGATTTAGAGTTCGGCATCAGGTTGATTTCTTTCACCTTATACATTTTCTTTGCATCCAGTCCCTGAAGTTTAACCGGGAGCAGCTTCTCACCGAAACGTGGGTGGATATCGTAGGTATAAAGCACTGCTTTGTTCTTATCCGGTGCGGCGTACATGACAGACATGTGATTACCATCGTATGGAGAAACCAGTCTGTACTGGTCACCATCCAGAATCACTTTCTTCAGACGCGTCCAGTTGGCAACTGCGTTTTGGCAAAAAGTCTGTTCGTCCGCATTCAGCTCTTTCAGTCCGAGGTCGAAGCCCAGTTTACACATACTTGCTACATCGGTACGGAATTTCACGCTTGTCTTCTTGTTCCAGCTGGTTACGTGTGCATCCATTGCTTTTGCAGGGAAGATTTGTGAGAATCCCCATTGGATAAACAAGCGCTCTATCGGGTCTGTATTGTCACTGCACCAGAATTCTGTGAAGTATTTCAATGCTTCGTAGTCGCAACGGGCGCCACCGCCGGAGCAAAGCATCATCGGTACGTTCGGATATTTGTCTTTGATACGTTCCAATACATTATATATACCACGTACATGGTCGATATAAAGTTGTCCTTGTTTATTCTTCAAATAGGGAGAATAAATATTTGTGATGGGAGAGTTGCAGTCCCATTTAAAGAAAGCTACTTCCGGGTTCGCTGTCAGGATGTTATCCACTACGCCAAACACAAAATCCTGTACTTTCGGATTGCTAAGATCGAGCACCAGTTGGTTACGGTAATAGTATGTTTCGCGATTGGGCAGAGTGATAGCCCAGTCAGGATGCTTCTCGAACAGTTCACTTTTGGGATTTATCATCTCCGGTTCGATCCAGATACCGAATTTCACTCCGGCTTCTTTGGCAGACTTCACGAGTGCGGGAATACCGCCCGGCAGTTTGGATTTCATTACTTCCCAGTCACCCAGTCCGGCATTGTCGCTGTTGCGAGGATGCTTGTTGCCGAACCAGCCATCATCCAACAAGAACATATCTACACCCAGATGTTTGGCTTCTTTCATCAGTTCGGCAAGCAGTTTCTCATCGAATTTGAAGTACGTATTTTCCCAGTTATTCAATAAAGTCATGCGGTCGCCTTGTCCGTCTTTCAGTTGGTAGTTGCGTGCCCATGCGTGGAGGTTGCGGCTGGCTTCGCCCGTACCGTTGTTGCTGAAAGTAAAGATGAATTCGGGAGTGGTAAATACTTCGTTCGGTTTTAGTTCATAATCAGATGCATACGGGTTGATGGCGGGGATGACGCGGAGATTGCCTACGTTGTCCACTTCAAAGGTAAACTGGAAGTTGCCTGTCCATCCGATAGTCCCTAGCATAGCACGTCCTTGTGTTTCCTGTGCCGGTTGTTCAAAACCAAGTTCGAAGAACGGGTGGGTATGCATGGCGGCACGGCTTCCCAGTTTGGTGTCGATCACCTTTTTGCCGAACAATAGAGGTTGCGTGCTCATTTGTGCTTCTTTAGCCCAGTCGCTGCTGAATTCAGTCAGATAATACTCGTTTCCCGAGAAATAAAGCATGGTCGAGGCATAACGCCAGATGGTGACAGGTTTCTTTTCAGCATGTTTGATTTCACTCCACGTCTTGATGACGTTTTCTTTCGGATAAGCGATGTAATGCAGCGTGACTTCCACTGGGTACTGATCGTCTTTTAGTTGGATAGTCGTTTCCGTGCCGCCTGCCACTGCTTTTTGTTCGGAAGATACATAACGGAGAATCGTGCTCGGGTTTCCATCATTGTGCGTGATTGCTACAGCCGGTTCAAAATAATCTTCGGCGCCGGAGCCCGGATATACTTCCCATCCACGGGTAGATACACTTCCGTCACTTCCACCTCTCACGTATGGAGAAAAGTTGTAGATGTCTTTCTCATTCAGTAACTTATCGCCCAGATAAGCCTGATAAAGTCGTCCGTTGGGAGCTACTTGGAGAATTAAGTCTGTGTTGTCCGTTGCGATGCGGATAACGTTCTTTTCCTGGGCATTCACTTGTGCCAGGGTAAACAATGCCGTAAGTAATACGAAAAGTTTCTTCATGGTTTTTTAATAATTAATTAGGTATTAGTTAGTTTGTGGGCATATAATGCCACAAAGATAGTTATAATTCGTTTGGTATGAACTAGAATTTGATGCTTGCGCTAAATTCTACGGTGAATGGGCGTAAATAATTTCCACTCATATAATTTCCGGCGTACTGGGCAGCTTCTTCTTTCGTAATCAGTTCCGAACCGTTGATGGTTCCGCTGGCTCCTTTCTGATTCAGGAAGTTGATGACTGTTGTTCCCAGAGACAGGTGTTTGTTTACGTTCCAGTTGATTCCTCCGAACGTTTCCCAGCGCCCGTTGAAGTAGAGCGCTTCCTGAAGATTGGCGTACGTCTTGCCGAAATAGCGGAAACTAAGCTAGAGGCGTAAGTCTTTCGTGATGTTGTAGCTTGGGTCGAGTTCGACAAGTATCTGCGGGATCTCTTTTACGATCATTCCGTTGGCATTGACCGACCTTTCCTCACTCGATTTTATCCGTATCATCCGGCTAAAACATGCTGCGGAATTGTTGCAGGAGGGAGAACTGCGCACCAATGAAATTTGTGACAGGGTAGAATTTCAGTCACCTTCTTACTTCGCCAAAGTATTTCAGAAACAGTTTAAAGTTACTTCTACGGAGTTTGCCCAGCAGAATAAGTAGAGAATGGCATATAGTTAGTTGTTATTGACTATTATTCGTTATCTCTTTGTTTGAATTTGAACTGAAATTAGTTCATTTCTATACGGAAATAACCCCAAATACTATTGCTGGCAATAACTCGTCAGTATGCAGCTTTTATTTCTTTCTCTTGCTTATATTATTTTTTCAATTGCCTAAGGAGTTTTCGTTTGACTATAGTTGAACGAACGCTTGACATATGTTGAACTATCGCTTGACTATAGTCAAACGAAAATTTGTTAGGCAATGAAATAACTATTAATAGGTAAACGCTTGCTTAAAAATAACTAATAAAATCATTAGTGGCAATTGGTTCCAAACCAGGCAGTTTCTGGTTAAATGGGAATTTAATTCAGACAGAAGAACATAAGAACAAAAAATAGAATAGCAGTTCAATAAGCAACAGAAATAATTTTCAAAGCGCAGCCTTTATGTTCTTTTGTTCTTATGTCTAAAAATAACTACCATCTGCTCATTTGTCCAAAGTGACGTATAAAAAATAGAATGATTCAATTCTGTAAATTCTTTCTTTTTTACTTGCTTATTTCGATTGATTTCCATACTTTTAGCCTCCGTAATCCTTTAAAAATTGACCCTATGGACAACATTCTTTTCTGGCTCGTTCCAGTCGCTTCCGTGTTAGCCCTCTGCTTTGCTTATTACTTTCATAAGCAAATGATGAAAGAGAGTGAAGGTACACCCCAAATGATAAAAATAGCTGCTGCTGTGCGCAAAGGAGCTATGTCTTATCTAAAACAACAATACAAAATAGTAGGTTGGGTATTCTTGGGGCTGGTTATTTTGTTTTCAATTATGGCATACGGTTTTCATGTACAGAATGCCTGGGTTCCCATTGCTTTCCTTACAGGTGGATTCTTCTCCGGACTTTCCGGATTTCTGGGGATGAAGACGGCGACATACGCGTCCGCTCGTACCGCTAATGCTGCCCGTACTTCTCTGAATGCAGGATTAAGAATTGCTTTCCGAAGTGGTGCCGTGATGGGACTGGTGGTCGTTGGCCTGGGACTGCTCGATATATCTTTTTGGTATCTGTTGCTGAATGCAGTGATTCCTGCTGATGCACTGACACCTACTCATAAACTCTGTGTAATCACTACCACCATGCTGACATTTGGTATGGGAGCTTCTACCCAGGCGCTCTTTGCCCGTGTAGGCGGTGGTATCTATACAAAGGCAGCCGATGTCGGAGCCGACTTGGTAGGCAAAGTAGAAGCCGGAATCCCGGAAGATGACCCTCGTAATCCTGCCACTATTGCCGATAATGTGGGCGATAATGTAGGCGACGTGGCCGGTATGGGAGCCGATTTATACGAATCTTACTGTGGCTCGATTCTGGCAACAGCCGCACTGGGTGCTGCTGCTTTTATCCATTCGGCAGATACAGTGATGCAATTCAAGGCAGTGATCGCCCCGATGCTGATCGCGGCTGTTGGTATTATCCTTTCTATTATAGGTATATTTGCTGTCCGTACCAAGGAGAATGCGACTATGAAGGACCTGCTCGGTTCGTTGGCTTTCGGCACGAATCTTAGTTCCGTATTAATTGTTGCTGCTACATTCCTTATTCTGTGGCTTCTGCAACTTGATAACTGGATTTGGATTTCTTGTGCCGTAGTAGTCGGACTATTGGTAGGTATTATCATCGGACGTTCTACGGAATATTATACTTCCCAATCCTATCGCCCTACCCAGAAACTAAGTGAAAGCGGTAAGACCGGACCTGCCACCGTAATTATCTCCGGTATCGGTTTAGGTATGCTTTCTACGGCTATTCCGGTAATTGCAGTCGTAATTGGTATCATTGCTTCCTATCTGTTGGCTTCCGCCGGCGATTTTGCCAATGTCGGTATGGGACTGTATGGAATCGGTATTGCGGCTGTCGGCATGCTTTCTACTTTAGGTATCACTCTGGCAACGGATGCTTACGGACCGATTGCGGATAATGCAGGAGGTAACGCAGAAATGTCTGGCTTGGGTGCCGAAGTCCGCAAACGTACCGATGCGCTCGATTCATTGGGGAATACGACTGCTGCCACCGGAAAAGGTTTTGCAATCGGTTCCGCTGCATTGACAGGCTTGGCTTTGCTGGCCTCTTATATTGAAGAAATCCGAATCGGCCTTACACGGCTTGGTAATGTAGATTTGACCTTTGCGGATGGTAGTTCCATCAGTGTGGCGAATGCTACTTTTATCGACTTCATGGATTATTATGAAGTACATCTGATGAATCCGAAAGTTCTTTCGGGTATGTTCCTCGGTTCCATGATGGCTTTCCTGTTCTGTGGATTGACAATGAATGCCGTAGGACGTGCAGCAGGGCACATGGTAGATGAAGTACGTCGCCAATTCCGTGAAATAAAGGGTATTTTGACAGGAGAAGCGGAGCCGGATTACGAACGTTGTGTTGCAATATCAACAAAAGGTGCGCAACGTGAAATGGTTGTGCCTTCCTTAATCGCTATTATTGCCCCTATCCTTACAGGTCTTATTTTCGGTGTTCCCGGTGTGCTCGGTTTGCTGATTGGTGGCTTGAGTAGTGGTTTCGTACTGGCTATCTTCATGGCTAATGCCGGCGGTGCATGGGATAATGCAAAGAAATATGTAGAAGAAGGAAACTTTGGAGGAAAAGGCGGTGAAGTTCATAAAGCAACCGTAGTAGGAGATACTGTGGGCGATCCGTTTAAAGATACATCCGGGCCGAGCTTGAATATCTTAATAAAGCTAATGAGCATGGTAGCCATTGTAATGGCAGGACTTACTGTTGCTTGGAGTTTATTCTAAAAAAGTAGGAAAGAAGTAAGAAAAAGGAGGCAAAACAAGTCTCCTTTTTTAATTTGAATTACCTTTGTGTCAAAATAGAAGCGATAAATATGTTATTACCTTATTTAAACGAGAATCTGATTGAAGCCGGATGTGATGAGGCCGGTCGTGGATGTTTGGCGGGAGCAGTATACGCTGCTGCGGTTATTCTTCCGAAAGATTTTAAGAATGAACTGTTGAATGATTCCAAGCAACTGTCGGAAAAGCAACGTTATGCACTACGTGAGGTAATAGAGAAAGAAGCGATAGCCTGGGCAGTTGGCGTCGTGTCACCGGAAGAAATTGATGAAATAAATATCCTGCGGGCTTCTTTGCTAGCTATGCATCGTGCAGTGGACCAACTGACTACCCGCCCGCAACATTTACTAATCGACGGAAACCGTTTCACTAAATATCCCGGCATCCCCCATACCACGGTAGTGAAAGGCGACGGGAAATATCTTTCAATAGCTGCGGCTTCTATTTTAGCCAAGACATACAGAGATGATTATATGAACCGTCTCCACGAAGAGTTTCCTTATTATGACTGGGATCACAATAAAGGCTACCCAACTAAAAAACATCGCGCCGCCATTGCCGAACGTGGAACCACTCCTTACCATCGAATGACGTTCAATCTATTAGGAGATGGACAGCTAACTTTGAACTTCTAAAGTCACTTTGTTTCATTTTGCACAAACATTCTACATTTTTTTGCAAAATAAGCACGATTTTGTTACGGATAACCCTAAAATTGTTCTGTTTAGGCTGAAAAAGTGTTGCCTAGTGCTTTTATTTGTTATTGAAATACTATATCTTTGCAAACAATAATAAGAATTAAAAAGTTTAAAATCATGGCAACGAACAAACTATTGTGGTCTTCTAAAATCATTGGGGTATTTTTTATGATGTTGGTTTGCACTCTTTCTGCAAATGCACAGTTTTTGCGTACTTCTTATTTCATGGAAGGTACCCATTATCGTCAACAACTAAATCCGGCCTTAACACCGACGAAAGGTTATTTCAACCTTCCGGTGATTGGTGCTGTTAATGCAACTGTCGGTTCTACTTCATTAGGCTATCAGGATATCATCGATATTATTGATGATGGTGACGATTTCTATACTAAACCAGATTTTATGAATCGTCTGAAAGATAATAATAAGTTGAATGTGAACTTCAGTACGGAGATTCTCTCTGCAGGATGGTACAAAGGTAAGAACTTCTGGTCATTCAATATCGGTCTGCGTACAGATATCGGTGCTAACTTGACTAAGAATATGTTCAGTTTCCTGAATCAAATGGAAACAATTGAGGATAACTGGAGAAATAGCAACTATGATATTAGTGGTCAGCAACTGAATATCAATGCCTATACGGAAATAGGTTTAGGACTTTCACGTCAGATTAATAGTCGTTTAACTGTTGGTGCTAGAGTTAAGGCTTTATTAGGTATCGGCAACATGGAGTTGAAACTTAATAAAATTGCGATGAGTGCTAATTTGCCTACTGATCAACAAATCAATCAATGGTCAAGTGAGAGCTATTGGTCAGGCAGCTCTGCAGAAATTGTTGCAAAGGCTCAAGAATTGAAAGCTAAGTTTGATAATTATCATGCAAACTTAACTGTCGGTGCCGAACTGAAGAGTTCTTTCAAAGGCCTGGAATTAAAAGAAGAAGAGGGTAAAGACTATGTAACTGATTTCGACTTTGACAGTGGTAAATTAGGTATTGCTGGTTATGGATTTGGCATCGACTTAGGTGCATCTTATAAAATTCTGGATAATTTGACTGTATCTGCCTCTATTCTTGATTTAGGCTTTATTTCTTGGTCTAAATCAAGTACAAAAATAGCATCAGCTAATCCGGATCCAATTGATATTAAAGGAAGTACTTATGCAGGCATGATTGATCCGGCCAATGCACAATCTAGTGTTACAAATGCATTGAATCAGTTGCAAAACGATGCTGAAAATTACATGGATCTTGTGACACAAGGTGATGTGCTTAACTATGATATGTTGCAACTTGAAGTAGGAGATGCTAAAGAATCTCGTAAATCTCGTCTTGCTTCTACTCTTGTACTAGGTGCAGAATACGGATTCTTCAATAACAAATTAGCAGTCGGTGTATTGTCAACAACTCGTTTTGTACAGCCTGATGCTCTTACAGAATTAACATTCTCCGCAAACTACCGTCCGAAAAGCTGGTTCAATGTAGCGCTTAGCTATTCAGCTATCCAGTCAGCCGGTAAATCTTTCGGTTTGGGTCTGAAGTTAGGTCCTCTGTTTGTCGGAACTGACTACATGTTCTTAGGAAAGAACTCTAACTCTGTTAATGGATTCGTTGGGGTATCTATTCCGTTAGGTGGAAGAAAAGCAAATAAAGAAGGATAAATATTTTAATTTCTCTCTAAACATTCTCTTTTAATTAATTCTCTATAGAATAAAAAACGTATAATTACAGCTTACCGTCATAAAGAATCCTTATAAAGGGTCATAGATGGTAAGCTGTTTTTTTATGTTCCTCCTTTTAGAACCACTTAATCTTCCGGAATATTACAAACGCAAGCGTTGACAATCCGATGGAAAAGAGCACAATCAAAGAGAAAGCAAAGGGCACTTCTTCCAGGTGAATATCCACATTCATGCCATAGAAACTGGCAATCAATGTCGGAAGCATCAGGACGATGGAGAGGCTTGTCATACGTTTCATGATCGTATTCACATTATTGGAGATAATAGAGGCAAAAGCATCCATTGTCCCTGTGAGGATATCACTGTAAATATTCACCGTATTGAGCGCCTGTTTCAGCTCGATAATTACATCTTCCACTAATTCAGTGTCCAGATAATCCGTATCCTGAAAAATAGTCCTTAACTTACCGATCATCACTTCATTTCCACGGATGGAAGTATTGAAGTAAACAAGTGTTTTTTGCAGTCTCATCAAGCGAAGCAAATCCTCGTTACGGATACTCCGTTCCAATTCCTTTTCTGCGGCACTGATGTCTATGTTTATCTGCTTTAGATATTTCAGGAACCACACGGCAGAAGAATAGATTAACCGGAAAATCAGATCCAGCTTGTTGCGTACAACGATCCCTTTTCGACGGGTATGCTCTATGAAATCCGGTAACAAATCCGTGTTGTGATAACAGACGGACACAATAATCTCGTTATTAGTAATAATTCCAATCGGTACAGTGTCGAAAGGCAGACTGCCATTCTGTTTGTTCACTACCGGGATACGAAGAATCGTCAACAACCAGTTGCCTTCCGTATCCGTACGCGGACGTTCGTCCGTGTCGGCTATATCATTCAGAAATGATTCGGGTACGTTGAGAGTTTGAGTTAGAAATTCAAAGTCATCATTGTTTGGGCATACTACATTTACCCAGCTGTTGGGAAGCCATTGTGCTTTTTCCACAAAGCCAGCCTCACAATAAAGATACGTTCTCATCTTATTGCCTCCTTTCGTTTGTTTGACACGAGCAGAGGCATCAGTCTTCAATGGCTCTGTTCGCTTTAATTAATACTAGTTGTGCACGTTCGCGGGTTTGAATCGTCCATATTTCTATGATTTTAATTTAAAAGCGATGCAAAGGTACGGAAAAATGAGATGGTTTCCGTGCTTTGCATCGCTTTTTTTGATATTCTTTTATGGGTGGCCTTATATTGGCATCCGTTATTTAGAGGTCCTGATACTATTCACCTTTTACTTCAAAATGATTATCCAGATATTTCCTGATACTGTGGCTGCTTAAACCTTCTTTTGATATACTGCCATCTTTTTCAACAAGTTCGTAGTGCGGTATAGCATTAAATTGAAATAGTTGGCGAAGGTAGTTAAACTCTGTTTCCGATACATAGTAACAGGCTTCTCCTTTTAGATTCTTCTCTACATATTTTTTGTAGGCTTTCTCGGGCGAATCTTTCTGGCCGGTGATATAAATGAACTGAAATTCCGGATGATCTTTGTATTTTTTGCGTAGGTCGGCAGTTGCTTCTATTTCTCCGCGACAAGGTGCGCAAGTAGTTGCCCAGAAATCAACAAACAACACCTTACCGGAATGATTTTTGATGATATTACGAAATATTTCTGTTGCTTTTCCTTCAGGCAGCTGATAAGATTTCGTCATGTCTTTCGGGTGTTTCTTTTCTAGTATCCGTTCGGCTTCTGTTACGAGAAATGGTTCGCTGAATGTTTGTTTGATGCTATCCACATATTCATGTGCTATTTGGCTGTCTTTGATATTTCCTAAATCATAGTCAAAGCTTCGCACTTTGGCTATTTGCCAAAGCAATGGATTGGGAATATGATATAATTGAGCAATGATGGAATCTTTCTTTAAATCATATTTCCGATCTATATTTATCCGTAGCCTATCTTTATCCTGCTGGGATTCTCCTTTTTTCCCCGATTCCTTCAAACATAATGTTGCATATTCTTGTACGAGTTTCTGTTCCTTTTCATAGAGCGATGCAGTCTTCCCTTTTTCATCAATTAACTGCTTGATGATGATTTTGACAGTAGTTCCGGCCAACTTCTCCTGTTTAAGTCTTATCGCTTCCTGCTCCTTATTCAGTTTCACTCCTTTTTCTTTAAGGAAAGTCAACAGGGATTTCTTCGGATAAGTATAATCGATGCTGTCAGATGTAGAAAAGGTTTGATAGGGATATGCTTTTCGGAATATATCCATATATTCGAAACGGTTGATGAATATGCTTGCGTTTTTACTCGCAAGTACGACTGCATCATTGAGCGGCATATCTTTCAAGAAGCTGTAATATGAATCGTTTTCTTTCACTTTTAGTGCCTGATTGGTACTATCCTGTTTTGCATAGTAATCTCTACTCATTAGGAAACCAAGAAACGTGCTTCCAACCTGTAAATCGACCTTGTTCTTTATCAGATGAACTGCCTTGAGAGAAGGCTGGTAGATTTGCCTTACGGAATCTGCAATATGTTTCCATTGTGCAATGATAGGCTTCATGTGCTCCTGATACTGGTCGGGGGTTAATGTCTTTTGCGATTTCGACAAGTCTTCATAGCGATAAGTAATCAGTTTGTCAAGGTCTTTCAGTAAGTAGGAGAGAGGTGCAGATGGTCCCATATATGCTGTGTTCCTGATAGGGAAGTAATGGTCGCGTGCACGACTGCGTGCCATTACTGCTTCCCAGTCGATATACATGGTGAGAGTTTGTCCGGGTTCGATATAGAATGGAATCCAGTTGTTTCCCAGTACTACCGATGATTCTACCGGATGATTAATAATAAATCGACAGCTAAAACTGCCGTTCGGAGCTATTTGGATAACGGTCGGATAATCTTCGCGAGTGAGTTCGTTTGACAGGTAAATAAGACCGGTGTCGAACCCTAAACGGGGATCGTATCCGTCTATATACCCTTGCAGGTAAGCTGAATCCTGACGGAAGAACTGCTGAAAGTCATCTTCCGCATTAACAAGTGTCACCGGAGTTCTTTCCTTGCTGTATACTATTTCTTCTGTTCCTTTCTGTTGAATCTTACACGTTCCGTCTTTTTGTGGAGTAAATGATAAAGTAATTTCTTCATGACTCTGTTTGTCTTTTAAAGCTATTTCAATCCGCTTTCCCTTTTTTCGGATATTTTCATTGGTGTATATCCGGTTATTCAGAATGCTGATGGAGTCGTAAACTCCATATTCCCATGAACCGGAACCGTCCGTCTTGAACCAATTGCCTTTGATGATGGCTAAAGGGGAAGACTTTTTCTTCTTTTGCGGTACCAGTGATATATCGTAAATATTGCCTTCGGGGTCAGTCGGATTGAGAAAATGAATCGTTTGCGTTTCTGACGGTAACGGTTCGAAAACAAGAACATAATCCATCGTGCCTGAAGCCGGCATATAGACTTCTTTTTTGAGCTCGATGCCTTCGGCACTTTTAAACATATATTTCTTTCCGGTGGCAGCATCTTCCAGATAGGTATCCCCATCTTCCATGATCCACCAGTGAGGGCGGAAGATGGCATGAATATATACTCTTGTGTTTTCGGGAGTACGTTCTATACGGGTGATGTTGGAAATACTTCCTGATCGGGCTTTGAAAGGAGGATTGTCGATTGTTTGTGCGGATATTATACCCGATAACAAAAGGAAGATGCAAAATAAAGTTGTTTTCATAATAATAGTTTTTCGATAAACATGTTGAAAGTAATTTTACAAAGTAAGAAAAATATCCATGAACTGATACACTTCTGCCCTGTAACTTAACATAGATTAAACGTTTACGTAACCATCTTTTTTGTACCTTTGCGCCCGAAAATCAGTGTGATAATTTAAATATTAAAATATTATGAGTAAGAAAGCCCTTTTAATGATCCTCGATGGTTGGGGATTAGGTGACCAAAAGAAAGACGACGTAATCTTCAACACTCCCACTCCTTATTGGGATTATCTGATGAGTACTTATCCTCACTCTCAACTTCAGGCAAGCGGTGAAAACGTAGGTTTGCCCGACGGACAGATGGGTAACTCGGAAGTAGGTCACTTGAATATCGGTGCCGGACGCGTGGTTTATCAGGACTTGGTGAAAATCAATCGTGCATGTGCGGACAACAGCATCATGAAAAATCCTGAAATCGTTTCTGCTTTCTCTTATGCAAAAGAAAACGGAAAGAATATTCACTTTATGGGGCTGACTTCTAACGGTGGTGTACACAGCTCACTTGTTCATCTCTTCAAACTTTGCGATATCGCAAAAGAATACAACATCAACAATACATTTATCCACTGCTTCATGGATGGCCGTGATACTGACCCGAAGAGTGGTAAAGGCTTTATCGAAGAACTTTCTGCACACTGCGAGAAATCAGCAGGAAAGATTGCTTCTATCATCGGCCGTTATTATGCAATGGACCGTGACAAGCGTTGGGAACGTGTAAAAGAAGCATACGACCTGCTCGTAAACGGTGTAGGCAAGAAAGCTACTGATATGGTTCAGGCAATGCAGGAATCTTACGACGAAGGCGTGACAGACGAATTCATCAAACCGATTGTAAACGCTAACTGTGACGGAACAATCAAAGAGGGTGATGTAGTGATCTTCTTCAACTACCGTAACGACCGTGCCAAAGAGTTGACTGTCGTACTGACTCAACAAGATATGCCGGAAGCTGGCATGCATACCATCCCGGGGCTGCAATATTACTGTATGACTCCGTATGATGCATCTTTCAAGGGCGTTCATATCTTGTTCGACAAAGAAAACGTGTCCAACACATTGGGCGAATATCTTGCTTCCAAAGGCTTGAGCCAACTTCATATCGCTGAAACAGAAAAGTATGCTCACGTAACATTCTTCTTCAACGGTGGACGTGAAACTCCGTTCGATAAAGAAGAACGTATCCTTGTTCCTTCTCCAAAAGTTGCTACTTATGACTTGAAGCCGGAAATGAGCGCTTTTGAAGTAAAAGAGAAACTGGTAGCTGCCATCAACGAGAACAAATATGATTTCATTGTAGTGAATTTTGCTAACGGTGACATGGTTGGCCATACCGGTATTTACGAAGCAATCGAGAAAGCGGTTGTTGCTGTAGATGCTTGTGTGAAAGATGTAATCGAAGCCGCTAAAGCACAAGATTACGAAGCGATTATCATTGCCGATCATGGTAATGCTGACCATGCTTTGAACGAAGACGGTACTCCGAATACTGCTCACTCTTTGAACCCTGTTCCTTGTGTTTACGTGACAGAGAACAAGGCTGCGAAAGTAGAAGATGGTCGTTTGGCAGATGTTGCTCCGACTATTTTAAAGATTATGGGACTGGAAGTTCCGGCTGAAATGGACGGAAACGTTTTGATTAAGTAATTTAGATTTCTATAATTGGGAGGGCGGAGTAGAACTCCGCCCTTTTTGTCTCACATAAGGTTTAAAATGATACAAATAGGTGATGTAGTAGTGTCTCTTGATGTATTTCAGGAGAAGTTCCTTTGCGATTTGGGCGCCTGCAAGGGGGCTTGTTGTATTGAAGGTGATGCTGGTGCTCCGGTAGAGCTGGACGAGGTGATGGAGTTGGAAGAGGTTTTGCCGGTTATTTGGGATGAACTGGCTCCGGAAGCACGTGCGGTGATTGAAAAGCAAGGAGTAGTATATACGGATGAGGAAGGTGATCTGGTGACTTCTATTGTTAATAATAAAGACTGTGTGTTTACCTGCTACGATGAAAAAGGCTGTTGCTACTGTGCTATTGAGAAGGCTTATCGGGAGGGGAAAACAGACTTCTATAAACCGGTGTCCTGTCATCTTTATCCTATCCGGATCGGCGATTACGGGCCCTATAAAGCGGTGAATTATAATCGTTGGGACGTATGCAAAGCAGCAGTTTTGCTGGGGAAAAAAGAGAATCTTCCCGTATATCAGTTTTTGAAAGAACCTTTAATCCGTAAGTTCGGTGAAGAATGGTACAAAGAGCTGGTCACTGTTGCTGAAGAGCTGAAAAAGCAACAATATATTTAAATTCTCTTCCGGTTCTTGCGTATGCAATATAGCTGATAGAGCAAAATGCACAATGCGATTATGATTCCACATGCCGGCATAACCCATGCTTCCGGATGGATAATAATCAAGAAGATACAAGTCGCGATCACGCAGGAAGTCAGTACAATAAGAAACAACCTGATCTTTGCAAATAACGGATTGGGCGCAGTAGTTTTCATTTTCATAGTTATGTTTTCTTTGCTTTTTATGCAAGATAGTGATTTTGTATGGAAAACGTTTCTGCTGTTAGGTTTTATTAAGAGATGGGCGGTTGAACGATTCGAACATGAAAGCCCCTTCAGACAAAAGAAAAACGCCGATCGAAGGACGTTCCTTCGCCATCGGCGTTTCCTCGTTGTAAGATGTGAGGTTGGTTTATAAAAACGTAATATTAAAATTATGCATCGATATTTGCATACGTTGCATTCTCTTCAATAAACTCGCGGCGTGGCCCTACATCTTCACCCATCAACATAGAGAAGATATAATCAGCTTCTGCGGCGTTGTCAATATTTACTTGTTTCAGCATACGGTTTTCAGGGTCCATAGTTGTTTCCCACAACTGCTGGGCGTTCATCTCACCCAAACCTTTGTAGCGTTGTGTATGAATCGCATTTTCTGAACCACCGCCGTAAGTGTCAATAAACTTTTGGCGTTGTGCATCTGTCCAGCAATACTCTTCTACTTTACCCTTTTTGCAGAGGTAGAGCGGGGGAGTGGCGATGTACAGATAACCGTTCTGGATAACTTGCGGCATATAACGGAAGAAGAACGTCATGATTAGTGTGTCGATGTGAGAACCATCGACGTCGGCATCGGTCATGATGATAATCTTGTGATAGCGCAGCTTCTGTATGTTTGCTTCCTTGCTGTCTTCGTCAGTTCCGATAGTCACACCGAGAGCTGTGTAGATATTGCGGATTTCATCACTTTCCAAAGCCTTGTGATACATGGCTTTTTCTACGTTCAGAATCTTACCGCGTAATGGGAGGATCGCCTGGAACATACGGTTACGTCCCTGTTTGGCAGTACCACCTGCCGAGTCTCCCTCGACGAGGAACAATTCACATTTTGAAGGATCCTTATCCGAACAGTCGGCCAATTTGCCCGGCAGACCACCACCCGACATCGGCGACTTGCGTTGTACCATTTCACGGGCCTTTCTTGCAGCGTGACGTGCAGTAGCGGCAAGAATCACTTTGTCGACAATTGTTTTGGCTTCCTTCGGATGTTCTTCCAGATAATATGCTAATACTTCGCCCACTGCCTGGTCAACAGCACCCATCACTTCGTTGTTACCCAACTTCGTTTTAGTCTGTCCTTCAAACTGTGGTTCAGCTACTTTTACAGAAATAACGGCAGTCAAACCTTCACGGAAGTCATCTCCCGAAATTTCAACTTTCACCTTTTCCAGCATCTTGCTGTCTTCGGCGTATTTTTTCAACGTACGAGTCAACGCACGGCGGAAACCTGCCAAGTGCGTACCACCTTCAATGGTGTTGATATTGTTGACGTATGAGTGAACGTTTTCGGAGAATCCGGTATTGTACATGATAGCCACTTCAATAGGAATTCCCTGCTTTTCGGAGTTCAGATAGATCACATCGTTAATCAAGTGCTCGCGTGATGACTCGATAAAACGTACGAACTCTCTCAAACCTTCTTCTGAATAGAACTGTTCGCTCTTGAAACTTCCATCTTCGTTCACCACCCGACGGTCAGTCAGAGAGATGCGAAGACCGGCGTTCAGATAAGCCAATTCGCGCAGACGTGAAGCCAGAATCTTGTAGTCGTATACCGTTTCAGTAAAGATGGTACCATCCGGCCAGAATTGTTGGCGGGTTCCCGTAATGTCGGCTGTACCGACTTCCTTTACAGAATAAAGCGGTTTACCGATCTCGTATTCCTGCTGATAGATTTTGCCATTACGGAATACTTGTGTAGTCATGTGGGTAGACAGCGCGTTTACGCAGGACATACCTACACCGTGCAAACCTCCGGATACTTTGTAAGAACCCTTGTCGAATTTACCTCCGGCGTGCAATACGGTCATGGCTACTTCCAGTGCCGACTTCTTTTCTTTCTCGTGATAGTCAACCGGAATACCGCGTCCGTTGTCCTGTACTGTGATTGAATTGTCTTCGTTGATTGTTACTTCGATATGGTCGCAATAGCCGGCCAATGCTTCGTCGATAGAGTTGTCAACGATTTCGTATACCAAGTGGTGAAGTCCCTTGACGCTGATGTCACCAATGTACATCGCAGGGCGTTTTCTTACTGCTTCAAGACCTTCCAATACTTGGATACTATCCGCAGAATAAGACCCGTTATTGGGAGTGATTTGTTCTTCGCTCATAATTGCCTTTCTAACTTTAATAACAGAGCAAATATAGTGAAAATTGTCGACTTGACGAAGAATAATCAGTGAAAAATAAAGAATGCGGGCGGTTTCTCTGTATTCTTGATAGGCTTGATATTCAGTGGGTTATAAACAAGAAAGGCCGAACTTAAAAGTTCAGCCTGGATGCTATATAGAATTGTTAAATTCTTGTTATTAAGCGAGCTTGTTGATGTAAAGAGCCAACTTAGATTTCAGATTGTTAGCTTTGTTTTTGTGAATGATGTTCACCTTAGCCAACTTATCCAACATCTTTGTAATGCCTGGGTACATTGCAACTGCTTCTGCTTTATCAGTAGTTGCACGAAGCTTTCTAACAGCATTTCTCATGGTCTTGCCATAATATCTGTTGTGAAGTCTTCTTGTCTCTTCTTGTCTGATTCTTTTCAGTGATGATTTATGATTTGCCATCTCGACTAATCTGTTTTAATTCGTTTATTTTTTTAATTGTAGCCCGTGGGGGAATCGAACCCCCCTTTCAAGAATGAAAATCTTGCGTCCTAACCGATAGACGAACGGGCCATCCTGTTGTAGCATTTCTGCTTTTTGCTTTCTCGAATCTGTGTTTGTTTCTCGATTGCGGATGCAAAGGTAGGAACTTTTTTGAAACTGGCAAATGATTCATAGAAAAATTTTCAATGAATATGTGTTTTTTTTCACAGATGTCTCTCTTTTTGGCTGATATTCAGTAAAATATATGGTTGTGATTTTTATATAAAAAAATCTCTCCTGTGAAAAACAGTAGGAAGCATGTTTTCTTACCACCTTATTATATATAGAGAAATAAAAAAGCTGCTTATTGGTAACTTCTTTTGTAACTAAATGATTCTTTAGGCGACTAACGGAACAAATACCGGAGACGATGAATGATAACAAAGAATTTATAGGCATACTGCTACAAAATAAGCGTATCATTTATAAGGTTTGTTTCATGTACGCACAAGATAAGGAAGTGGAAGCGATATTTAACGCCGTATGTCTCCGATTATTTTGTGTTTTTTTGTAGCTTTGCTTCGGATTGGAAACGAGATAAATATCGGTTATGCTGCAAAAAACGAAAGGAATAGTTCTTCATACATTGAAATACAATGATACATCTATCATTGTGGATATGTATACAGAGTTGTCCGGCAGGGCTTCTTTTCTTGTAACAGTGCCCCGTTCGCGGAAAGCGGCTGTGAAATCCGTACTTTTCCAGCCCTTGTCTTTTATTGAGCTCGAAGCCGACTATCGCCCCAACGCAACTCTCTATCGTGTGACGGAAGCGAAATCTTTTTATCCTTTTTCTTCCATTCCATACGATCCGTATAAGTCTTCGATGGCACTTTTCCTGTCGGAGTTTCTTTACAGGGCTATCCGGGAGGAGGCGGAGAACCGTCCGTTATTTGCTTATCTGCAACATTCCATCATTTGGCTGGATGAGTGTGGAGACGGCTTTGCCAATTTTCATCTGGTGTTCTTGATGCGTCTTTCCCGTTTCCTGGGACTTTATCCGAATCTGGAGGATTATCATACCGGCGATTACTTTGATTTATTGAATGCCTGCTTCACTTCTATTCGTCCCCAGCTGCATTCTTCCTATATCAATCCCGAAGAGGCTGCCCGTCTCCGTCAACTGATGCGCATGAACTATGAGACAATGCATCTCTTTGGCATGAGCCGTGCGGAGCGTACCCGTTGCCTGACGATTATGAATGATTATTACCGCTTGCATCTGCCCGACTTCCCGGCATTGAAATCATTGGAGGTGTTGAAAGAACTGTTTGATTAATTAGTAATTTCTTGCAGGTTTGTATGCTGTTCCTGAAAATATATGTTACTTTTGTCGGTAGAGAACAAAAGAGAATGAACAAGCGAGAAACAATATGAAAAGATTCCTGTACCTGACGGTCTGTTTTTTTATCCTAGGGAAGTTTTATGGTTGTAACGGAGACGTGTTTGTCGACGACTTCCGTTCTTCCGATTCCGAACTGACGCTGGACGGGAACGGGGATGTTGCCACTATTCAATTTGCAGCTGCCAATTGGGATTGGATGTATATAGCCTTCGATTTTCCCATTCAATATAAAATATATGATGCGGACAATCGCCTGATAACAACTGACCAAGGTCCATCGCTGAACGGGTTTGGAAAGATTGTGTGCACCGGAGAGATGATTGATTTCACCATCGAACGCGTTCATCCCAAAGAAGTGAAGATAACGGTGGGCGAGAATGCCCTTTCCGCTCCTTTTCAATTCCAGCTCAGGGCGAGCAACGAGTATGAGTGGCAGGAGATACGCGTCGAGATTTCTCCGACAGACAGATATGTGATGGATAGCATCACTTATTCTTTGAATGCATATTCTTACAATCCGGAAAACAGGACAGAGAGAAAAGAAGGCGTCTCCTTTCATAACTTTACAGATGTTTTCTCTACATACACGTTTTCCCCTTTCGAGTCTTTTTACCATTTTATGAGATTCAAAAGCGATGTGCCCGAAGCTTTTCAACTACTGGGCGAAGCCGGTCTGACGGTGGAAATACCAAGCATGAAAGACGGATATTTAGGGATGAACGGCAAGCGGGCGCCGTTCATTTCTGCGCAACAAATGTTGCCTTGCTCCAGTACGGAGCAGGAAGAAGACATAATTCCTCCCCGGACTGCTCGAATCTATACCTTATGGATGGTGTATGATTGGTTGGAAACGCGGTATACCCTCTATGTTTCTCACCCCAAAACCAAGAAACAACGAATCGTAAGCGGCACGTTGCATAGCGAAATGCCTGTAAAATATCACATAACACACAGGGATGTCTCTCTCAAAAACTAACCTTTCAACAACTAATATATCAATGATTAGAAATAGAAACGCCATACGGTTGCTGTGCCTCTTTTGCATCCTGGTACATCCGGCAATCAACGCAAATCTGGAAGCCCGGACAATCATCGGGCAACGGAACGACAGCGTCAGCCATCCCCTGATCCGCCATCAGCTTGGCTTCGACATCCGTCCGGGATATATCGTCTCCACCCATAGTTTTCTGCAAGGAGACAATGCGCAGCAAAAGAAAATCGACCAATCGCTTTCCTTCCATTTCAAGTACGCTTTCAGATTCAGCAAAGAATCCAACCTCGGCAGGCTCTTTCCCCATACCTATCAGGGTATTGGCATTTCCTACCATACTTTCTTTAGTCCCGCTGAATTGGGAAATCCCGTGTCGGTATACGCTTTTCAAGGGTCACGTATCGCGCAACTGTCCCCCCGTTTGTCGCTCGATTACGAATGGAACTTCGGGGCTTCTTTTGGCTGGAAGAAATATGATGAACTATCCAATCCGCAAAACGTGCTGATTGGCTCCAAGATCAATGCGTACATCAATCTCGGCTTTTTGCTGAACTGGCAAGTTCACAAGTACTGGAAGCTGGCGGCAGGTGTAGATCTCACCCATTTTTCCAATGGAAACACGCATTATCCTAATGGCGGCCTTAATGTTATTGGAGGAAGAATCGGCATCGTACGTACTTTGGGCGTGGATGAGGCACCCGGTTCCACCACTCCCGGACGGCTTTTTATAAAACCTCACGTCAGCTATGACCTGGTGATCTACGGAGCCACCCGCAAAAGAGGACTGATTGGAGACGATGTGTCGAGTATGATTCCCGGTTCGTTTGGTGTGGCGGGCATCAATTTCGCCCCGATGTATAATTTCAACAACTATTTTCGGGCAGGGCTTTCTGCGGATGCGCAATATGATGAGAGTGCCAATCTTAAAGAGTATAGAGTGGGCGAGTATTACTCGGGCGATTTGAAGTTTCATCGTCCTCCTTTCCGCGAGCAGTTTTCCGTAGGTTTATCTCTTCGGGCAGAGCTGGTGATGCCTGTTTTCTCTATCAATGTCGGCGTCGGTCGGAACCTGATATACAGCGGTGATGATACAAAAGGGTTCTATCAAGTTCTGGCTCTCAAGACTTATGTCACCCGTCATTTGTTTCTACACGTGGGGTATCAGTTGAGCAAATTTAAAGACCCCAACAATCTGATGTTGGGGCTTGGATATAGATTTCATGATAAGCGATGAAAGAGTAATCTTCGCTTGTTAATAACTTCCTTTTTTCAATTTAATTAAAATGTAAGCCCTCCTAATTGAATTATTCCATTATCCTTCCAAATATAATTAACTTTTACTTCTGTGATACCGGCATCAGGATACCGTTGCTGATATTCTACTGTTTTATCACTCTGTAGGATATATCCGTATGACATTCCTGTGGCAAATTTAAAACCGAATTTCTCTGTTTTATTATCATACATTAGGGTTAAAGAGGTAATGTTCCATTCGTATGTACCTTCTTTGAATATTCCCGAATCAGTTTCCATTGTGAACTTCTTGGTTTCCTGATTGAATGTATAAGTAGCACCAATGAATGGTTTCTCTTTTTCTCGTAACTCAACTTCTATCTCTGGAGGGATTCTTAGATCTATTGCTTTTATTATTATTCCCGGAGAACCAGGATGACCTTCGAACGGAATTCCCCAATTGATAATTTCCGAGCTGTTGAAGTATATTACATATACGTAGATCTCACATACTATCTTATTATTGTCAGTATCAATAAGTCGTATCATGGTGCTCCCACTTTTGTATGTAGCGATGCATACGCCCATTACGTCAAGAGTTGCAGTTGCAATTTCTTGATTTTCTGATTCTAACTTATAGTTGTGCTCTGTTAAGTCTGTTTCTATGATGACATGCCTTGTGTCTCCTTCCCATATAGAAACTGATTCCTTTTCAACTTCGTATGGTTGTTCTTCAGAGCAACCATACGAAGTTGCCAGTAATAATACGAATAGTAAAAATCTATCAATTCTCATACTTTTAAATGTTTGTTGCAAATATATGCTAATATGGGTGATAATCCCTTTGTTTTACTGGCTAATAAAGTCTTTATTGCTTATTCCACGTGGACTTCTACGATCGTAAAGACATTGTTTGAACGGATATAAAGGTCAAATGTTCCATAAGGTCCGTTGACAATGTCAGGTGCTTTAGTTAGGGTTATTCTTAATTTGTTATTGGCATATGTTACATTTAATCCTTTTATACCTGCGCTATGTTCTTTCAAGAAAAACTCAATATCTTGGGGTAATGCTAATTCAACCGTTTCACCTATGCGGTAAAGGCTTCCAATATTATACCTATATGCAGGCAGTCCATTATTGTTAGGGAAAACAGATATATATTTTACAATTGCACCGATATTCATGTCACTATTTACTATTTTAGATACAACATAGGCTTGATAATAACTTGTTTCTACTTGAATAGCGTAATTGCCTGACGGAAAATCTATCAGTGTATTTTTATTAAAAATCTGATAAATATGCCCGGGTGTAACCGCCACTTCGTGTGTGAGGTTGGTTAACGAGGGCAGAATATTTGCTCCAACTCCTGCGCCATTTCCTACGTCAGAAATGAAATTTTTAGATGTGATAAAATTATTGGCTTCATTGATGTAAACATTTGATTCACCTAAATAGGTTTTTCCATTATGCTCATTAAGCATATTGAGTGTGATGGTGTCTGCCGGATCATCTGGTGTGTCATCATCACTACAATTAACGAAACACATAGTACAAAGGGATAATAAGAAAATCCCAACTATTTTCTTTGTATTCATTTTTTTAATTTCTTAATTTATCAGGAACTTAGTTTGACTTGTTGCTTAGAAATATTTTATCGATATAATAGTCAATACTCTTTGAAGTATTGCGGAATAATAGTTGAAGCTTGTATTTCCCTTTAGGATATTCTTCTTGAGAAGGTAAAAAGAACCTTATTTTGGCGCTTTCATGAGAAGGTATTAAATATCCAAGATCATTTTTTACATAATTATCCGGATAAACTAAAGGAATCCATGAATTATTACTTTCTCTATAGTGCAAGAAAGTATTGCTAATATAGATAATTGTATCGTTTGTATTATTAGTAATTTCTGTTTTCAAGAATCCGTCTTTTGAGCAGGGGGCTTTTAATAAAAAGCGCACTTTTATATTCTCATTTTCTCTTGTAATAAATTCTTTCCCTTGCATTTGTTTTTCTTCTACAATCGTTTCTCCTGGCTCGATGGAATTAATGAAATGTGATATATCCATTTTATATGAATTAAGAGAGTCGATACTATTCTCATAATCAAAGTTCACAGTATTTCTTGAATTACTTGTTTTATTATGACAACTGATTAACATGAATAAAACGATTCCATTGGTTATCAAAATAGATATTAATTTGAGCATAAATTAAATATGAAATGAATTAGATAAGTTACTTATCCAACCTATTTGTGAATATTATTTAAAATAGGCATTTAATTTTGATGCTATATTATCAACCTTAACAAATATAGATGTAAAAGTTATACTTCCTTTAGATCTATACTCTGATAGATTGTTAGCTTTCATTGTCATGAATGAAATACTAATTAATAATAGTGCAATACTTAGTTTTCTCATATCTTTAATTGTTTTTGCAAATTTACGGAGAAATGAGGGGGGAAGCAAGTAAAGTATGTTTTTGAACGTGGACAAACAGACTTTGATAATCAGTTGTTTATGGCTTTTTACGTGGACATTATCTTATGCTACAGATTGTTTCTACTGAAAACATGATTATTAGTGTATATTTTCGATTAAGTATTCATATAATGTAGCATTATTATCTGGTAATGTGATATCTAGTTTTCTTCTAAGTCTAAGACGTCTTTTTCTTACTGAATCAACTGTTATATTTAATAATTTTGCTTCAGTGTTAGTGTCGAACCCATACATGTAAAGACAGCAATATTGAAAGTCTTGTTCTGATAAATCCGGACATAGACTATATATGTATTTATAAAGACTTGGATAGATCTGTGTTATTTCATCTGTGATAAGTTTCCATTGTTTTTCTGTTATTAATGGCTTATCATTTCTTGGTTTATTTTTATTTGCCAGGTATGTTAGCTCCTTGAATAGTGGTGAGTTCTCTAGAGATTTATTTTGTAATTCCTTGTAATTGGCACTTAGAAGATTTATTTCTTCCTGCATTTTATTATAGTTCTCATTTTTCTCTTTGAGTGTGTCTGACAATCTTTTTTTCTTTTCCAATTCTAATGACACATAGAGCAAATTTTCTTTTATCTGGTTTAATTCATCCCGTTGTCTTTGAATTTTTTCTTTTGCTTTTTTGCGATATAATAGGTATCCTACCATTATAAACAGTAACGTTATAATGCAGATAATTGAAATTATAATGTAGCTTTGTTGCTTAATTTTTAATCTATCGACTTCTTTGCTGATTTTTAGGTGATTATATTTGGATTCTATATCTAGTATTTTGGATTGGCTATCTGCATATACAATAGAATCTACCATATTAACATATTCTTCCAGATTGACAAGAGCTTCTTTATAGTTTTCTTCTGCATTATAAATTTGATAATATAGATATTTAATGCTACATGTATATTGGGGGTTATCCTGTGGGATCTTGGATAATAATTCTTTAGCTTTATTAATGGAACCTGATGTCGTATATAAGTCAATCAATGCTACATAGTCGGGCATTTTCTCTCTTCCCGTCAATAATGCTTTGAGGAGATATTTTTCGGCTTTATCATATTTATTTTGCATTGCATAGATGTTTCCTAAAGCATTGTTGATTGATGCAGTAACTTCGATATTTTTAGTTTTATTTGCTACAGAATCAGCTATAATTAGAATATGTAGAGCATGTGATAATGAATCCATTTCTGCATATTCACGTCCAATATCTCTTAATGCACAAGCATAACTATCTGTATTCTTTTCTTTTTTGAAGTATTCGGCAGCAATCTCATATCTTTTGATAGCCTCTGTTCGCATGATTTTTTCTCGATATAGATCGCCTATATAGTCATAGGTATATCCAATGAGGTTATTGAGCTTGTTTTTTTCTGCAATGTCCAGTGCATTAGTATAAATAGACATTGCTTTATCATAATCTCCATCAGCAAAATAGGAACGACCTAAATAAATCAAAATTTGCACTTGTTCGTCAGGACTACCATGTGAGGAATACCAGTCATAGGCTCTTTCTAATTGGTAAGTTGGTAGGATGCTATTAAAAATCTCGTCTGTAATCTTTCCTGATAACATACACCAGCGTGCAAAGGTTTTGTCGTCTAGTTTTTCAGGAGATGATATACCTTTTAGTAGGTTGGATGCACTGTCAGGATTTATGGCAATGGCCTTTCCTACTTCATTTAGTAGTCTGTCAGATACGGATTGTTGTTTGTTGCATCCTGATAGCACTAATATAGATGTTATAATTATAGCAATACTCTTTCTCATTTGTCTGTCGTGGTTTAGTTTCATTGTAAAAGTAATCTTTATTTTCTATATTATGCTCTTTTATAGGGAGATTATTTTAGTTCGGGGAAATAATAATTAGTACTGTCTATATCATACATTAAATTAATTTCAAATCTGCTTTACTTTATTAAGTTCATGTGATCTAATTTGATTATTTCCCAGCTATTAATAGACTCTTTCTTATTTATAGTGAGAAAAGTTCCTTTCTATTAATACCTAAATTACTTTACTATAATTCTAAACTTGTTTTTCATTAATCGCAATCTATAATTGCAAGTTGCAATTATCTAAATGAAGCTTTTGATTTTATAAATGAAAGCTTTGTTTATAAAAACAAAAGCTTCATTTAGAGATTGCCTTTAATGTTAGTAATCTTTTCTATTAGTGAAAAGGAAGTTTGGCATCAATAGAGAATAAGTTTATATCTAATAGATTGGAATCAGTCTATTAATCAAAATTCGGCAGAAAGGTATAGTGAATCGGGTGAAACCTATGTGAAAGGCAGCCCTTCACCCGAAATCCCTTTATTCATCGATGTTTCAGAGTGGTGAAGGAGGTGAATGTCATGTTTAAAGAAAAGTTGCAGATGTGTGTAAGATAAAACATCTTGCACGCATCTGCAACGGTATCTTGCACAGGTTTATACTGCTATTAATCAAATATATAAACTCTGGTTAGTGTAAGATGCAAGATAAAATCGAACACTAAAAGGTTCTGTGGAAGTTTCGGAAGTTATCCCAAAAGCTCTTTTACTTTTGCGGAAATGGCACGTCCTTCTGCAAGACCTGCCAACTTTTTGGAGGCAACTCCCATAACTTTACCCATATCTTTACCGCTTGTAGCACCTGTCTCTGCAATGATTTCCTTCAAAGCAGCTTCCAGTTCTTCGGCACTCATCTGTTTCGGCAGGTATTTTTCCATAATGGCTACCTGACTCAATTCTACGTCAGCCAAGTCCTGACGACCCTGTCCGATATAGATTTCAGCAGAATCTTTTCCTTGTTTTACAAGTTTCTGGATAATCTTCAAAGCGGCATCATCTGTCAATATATCGTTAGCTCCCGGAGCTGTCTTAGCTTCGAGGAAGAACTTCTTTATATTTCTCAAAGTTTCGAGGGCTACTTTATCTTTCGCCTTCATTGCGTTTTTAATGTCTTCGCTGACTTGATCGAATAAATCCATACTATTATAATTATAAATTGAAGATTAAAAATTAGATCTGAAGCCTGATGCTGTGGGACTATAATTTTCGTTCTTAAGCTCTTTGTTTAGAATGTAATTACGCCGTTATCATCCGTAGCTTCTTCTGTTGCCACTTCTTCTTCCAATGCAGCCTTTGTCCGGATTTTAGTAAGAGTCGTCTTATCACGCATGTACGTGGGAGAATCTTCTACCATGGCGATGATATCGTCGTTGTCCAAATCTTCCGTGTTGAAAAGATAGATGTGACGGCGTTTGCGGAGGCTCTTGCTTCCGATATTGCTGGCGCTTTCGCCATATGCCTTGCGGATACGTTCTTTGTTCTTCTCTTTCTCTTCTTCCAGTTGCAGTTGGCGTTCTTCCTCTTCCTGGCTGCGTGCAGCATGCAGGCTGTCCATTCCGGGGACGTCTTCTACACCGAATCCGGTTGCCAATACGGTGATCTTTACTTTGGTATCCAGTGAGTTGTCGATGGCAACACCCCAGATCACTTCCACTCCTTCGCGGAATTTGCTCATGAACTCGTGTATCTCGTTCATCTCCTCCATCATCAGTTCGGATGACGGGCAGAAAGAAACGTTCAACATAACCTTTTTGGCATTGAAAATATCGTTGTTGTTCAGCAGCGGAGAATGTAGGGCATCGTCGATTGCTTTCGTCACACGATTTTCTCCTTCGCCGAATCCGGTACTCATGATCGCTACTCCGCCATCTTTCAGGATGGTTTTCACATCGGCAAAGTCGAGGTTGACCGTACCACGCATGGTGATAATCTCGGCAATGCTCTTGGCAGCGATGGAAAGAGTGTCATCGGCTTTGCCGAAGGCATTCATAAAGGTAAGGTCGGCGTATATTTCGCGCAGGCGTTCGTTGTTGATAACCAATAGGGCATCAACGTGCTGGGCGATACGTTCGACGCCGTCCAGTGCCTGGATGATTTTCTTTTCTCCTTCGAAGATAAAGGGGATGGTGACGATACCGACAGTCAGAATATCCATTTCCTTCGCAATGCGGGCGATGACCGGGGCAGCTCCTGTTCCGGTTCCTCCTCCCATTCCGGCGGTGATGAATACCATCTTGGTGCCGTCGTTCAGTTGTGCCTTGATATCTTCTATACTTTCTTCAGCGGCGTCGCGTGCCCGTTCAGGACGGTTGCCGGCTCCAAGCCCTTGCGTGATGCTACGGCCCAGTTGCAGTTTCACCGGGACAGGTGATTCGGCCAATGCCTGGTTGTCCGTGTTGCAAAGAACGAACGTTACATCATGGATGCCTTCCCGGTACATGTGGTTTACAGCGTTACCACCACCACCACCTACACCAATCACTTTGATGATCTTCGGTGAATCTGTCGGGAAATCGAATTGTACTATCTCGTCCATAATAATATGATTTCTGATTTATGATTTCTGGTTTCTGAACTCTGGTTTCTGAACTCTGATTTTTGAATCTTGATTTATGAGTTATGATTTATGATACAACGCGCAGCCAACTCATAAATCATAATTCATAAATCATAACTCACTTCATATCGTCGTCGGAGAAGATTTCTTTCGTCAACGAGTCGATCTTGCGCTGAATCCAGCTCGGACCGGCTTCTCTTTTCCGTCTTTCCTTCTCTTCCTTTTCCTTTTGCTTGCGAAGTTTTTCCGCTTCTTTGGCAGCTAACTTGGCTTCACGCTCTTCTTCCTCTTTCTTGAGGCGGGCGAGGCGGGCCTGTTCCTTCAGCTCCTGGTCGTCTTCAAATATGTCTGCGGTCCTATGCACTTCCGGCTCCGGTTTGGAGACTGGCGGTACAGGAGCAGCAGCTTGCGGGGCGGTTTCAGTCAGGCAACAGTTTTGGTTCCCTTCAAACAGGAGACCGAACAATGTGTTCTGTGAACCGTCTTTTTTTAGTATATTGTTGGGGGCATGGACCGTATTGCGTGGAAGTTTCGCCATCCGTATCTTTTCTATCTTGCTGCGTTTGCGCAAGGTTTCGTCCAAGTTCTTCAGGTTGGCGGCTCCTCCTGTCAGGATAAGTCCTGCCAGCAGTTTGTCTTCGTAGCCGGATAGCTGAATCTGGTTCCATACGTTGGCAACGATTTCTTCGGCACGGGCTTCGATGATATTATTAAGGTCTGCCACTTTGATGATACGGTTGTCATCCTCCAGTTTGCAGGTAGCTTCTTCCTCTTGTTCGGGGTCTTCTTCGTAGAGGGCGTCACCGTAGGCTTTTTTCAGGCGTTCGGCTTCTTCTTCCTCCATTTGCAGGGTGGTGATGTCACGCGTGATGCTGTTGCCTCCCAAAGGTAATACGGTGAGGAAGCGGAGAATGTTATTCTTATATACAGAGATGGTAGTCGTATCTGCTCCGAAGTCGATCAGTGCACAACCCGAACGGCGTTCGCTTTCTGTCAGTACGGCATTGGCTGTTACTAGCGGGGCGATCAGTTGGTCGGCAATGTCGATTTTTGCCTGCTGGAAGCAATGCTCCAGATTCTTGCGTACGGAAGCACGGGCAACGATGTTGAGGAAACGTCCTTCGATGTGGCTTCCTACCAGACCTACCGGGTTGGCTTGCAGATTATTGCCCACCTTGTATTCTTGCGGAGCTACGTCCAGTATATCCATATCAACCACCGGGATGGCAATGTTTTCATCACCGATAGCGCTTACAAGTTCTTCGGATATGATGGCTTCTTCTTCCAGGTCGCGGCTTACTACATTGCGGACTGTGCGGAGTGATTGTCCGCCGATGCCTACATATACCTTGGCAATTGAGTTTTTCAACTCACCTTCCAGTCTGTTGATGATCGAGGTCAGGCTTTGCGCTGTCTTGTCCAGATTGAAAATAACTCCTTTACGAATAAACGTAGAAGAGTCTTCCTGGGCATACGCTAATACCTGCATACTTCCGTCACTGTTCTTTCTTCCGGCCACACCGGTTATCTTCGATGAACCAAGTTCAATAGCGGCGATAAATTCTGTTGTTGCCATATATATTTATTTACGATTTTACGATTTACAATTTACGATTGAAAAAAGATTGTTCACTCCTCGTCTGTCAACTATCAATTATCAACTATCATTTATTATCTATTCTCGTTTGGTGCAGATAATCTGGTTGTTGAATTCGAGGTTGATACGCGAATATTTGTTCCAGCCTACCCGGTTGAGTCCTTTCTTGTAGAACTCCTTCAAACGTGCCAGTTTATCTTCAAAGTTTTCCAGTTTTCCGAGATAGACGAGATGGTCTCCCACACGCGGCACCAATTCGATGTTCTGGTCGGGCAACACATGAATCTGTTCTATCTGGGCGTCCCAGAATTTATTATTATGCAAAAATACACCAAACTTATATAAATCCTTCATTGCAAACGACTTTTCTACGTTTCCGGTGGCAATTACCCGGTGAGCGACGCATTTTGCATCCGGTGGCATGACGGTTCCTTTGTTGTCAAGGTAGTAATTCTGACCGTTGGAGCTCATCACCCGAAGAATAGGGATACGTTGTGTCACTTCCACGCATACTTTGCCGCTGGGTGTTTTGTAACACTCGGCTTCGTCAATCAACGGATGTTTGCTTAGTTCCCGTTCCAGTGACTTGGTAGAGATGCGCTCCATCTTCTTCCCGATGGGGTAGATCCCTTTGTGCTGAAGGATACCTTTCAGCTCTTCTTTGGTGATGAAGCCGGCGTATGCGGTATCCTTGATAACCAATTCCATGTCACGGCAGGTCTGGTCGGCAGGCTTGCGGTTGAATGCGGTGATAGCTACGGCGAGGTAGGCTATAAGCACCAGCATGACGATGGATAGAAGGATTCTCTTTACCATAGTTTTTTTATTAATGAAGAATTAAGAATGAAGAATGAAGAATTGCTGCGCATCAATACGCTGGATAGAGATTCTTCATTCTTCATTATTCATTCTTAATTTTTTTGTTTCTAATAGTTCCTTTATTTCAGGGACATAGTTGTCAATGTCTCCAGCCCCCAAAGTGATTAATACTTCAATGTTTTTATCTTTCAGAATGTTCAGTATATCTTCCTTTTTGCACATACTTTTTTCAATACCCGGACGGAGATTGTCATAAATCAGTTTGCTGGTGACGCCCGGAATCGGTGCTTCACGTGCCGGATAGATGTCTACCAGAATCACTTCGTCGAGTAGCGACAGGCTATCGGCAAAATCTTGATAGAAGTCGCGGGTGCGGGTGTAGAGATGCGGCTGGAAGATGGCTGTGATCTTCTTGTCCTTGTAAAGTTCGCGCATAGACAACACGCTCTGTTTGATTTCAGAGGGGTGGTGGGCATAATCACTCAAAAAGACGATACGGTCGTTCTTGATCTTGAAGTCGAACCGGCGGTCTACTCCGCGGAAACTTGCCATGCCTCTTTTTATTTCTTCATCGGTCACCCCGTTAAGGTGTGCCAATGCCATGGCGGCTACGCCGTTTTCTATGTTGATGCTAACTGGAATTCCCAGTTGAATATCGTTGATACGGGTGTCCGGGGCAACAAAGTCGATGAATATTTCTCCGTTTCCGATGCGGATGTTTTCTGCATGGAAGTCGCCTTCGTCACGTGAGTAAGTATAGACACGAACGCCCGGCTGCACTTTGGGTTGCAGGGAGATGCCTTTGCGGATAATCAGTGCGCCACCCGGTTGGATAAGCGTGGTATAATGCTCGAAACTTTCCAGGTAGGCTTGTTCTGTGCCGTAGATGTCCAAATGATCGGGGTCGGTAGATGTGATTACGGTCATATAGGGCGACAGCCAGTGGAAAGAACGGTCGAACTCATCTGCTTCAATCACCGTGTAAGGGCTTGTTTGAGAGAGTAGCAGGTTGGTGCCGTAGTTCTTCGAGATTCCTCCGAGAAAAGCGGTACATTCCACGTGCGATTGATGGAGCAAATGGGCTGTCATCGTCGATGTGGTTGTTTTACCGTGAGTGCCTGCCACGCACAGACCTTTGCTCGAATGGGTAATTGTTCCCAATACTTGGGCGCGTTTCTGTATTTCGAATCCGTTGTTGCGGAAATAAACGATTTCTTCATGTTCCTGCGGAACGGCGGGCGTGTATATGACTAACGTGCTTTCCTTGTCTTTGCAGGCTTCGGGAATCAGGTCGACGTTTTCTTCATAATGTATTTGTGCGCCTTCGGCGATCAGGGTTTCAGTCAATGGAGTAGGGGTACGGTCATATCCGGCCACTACCTTGCCTTTGAAGAGGAAGTAGCGTACAAGTGCACTCATACCGATGCCGCCGGCACCTACGAAATAGACTGATTTTATCGTTTCTATATTCATTTCTTCTGTTTTTTATTTTAGTACGGATTACGTCGTTTGATCCCGGAGCTATACTGCTACTTCAACCTGTGTGCAATCCGATAATCTATTTATCTGTTTTTTGCTTCTGTTTATCAGCTCTTTGCTTCCGCCAGTTTGATAACCTCCTGTGCGATGATTCTCGCAGAATCGGGCAAAGCCAGCTTGGCGATATTCTCTGTCAGTTCTTTCAGTTTCTGTTCGTCATTGACGGTGGATAATGCTACATCCATCAAGGTTGTTTCTGCTTCACTGTCTTTGACGTAGATCGCTGCCTGTTTGTTCACCAATGCTAAGGCATTCTTAGTCTGATGGTCTTCCGCTACATTGGGCGAAGGCACTAAAATAACAGGTTTATGTAACAGGCAGAACTCTGAAATGGAACCTGCCCCTGCACGGGAAATCACAAGATCGGCTGCTGCGTATGCGGCTGCCATGTCTTTGATGAAATCCGTTACATATAAGTTCGGAAGTGTACCTGCAGCTTTCACGGCTTCTTTCACTTGCGGGTAGTAGTATTTGCCCGTTTGCCAGATGAATTGCACGTCCGTGTTTTCTTTGATGGTTGCCAGTCCGGCTGTCAGCGTATTGTTGATGGTACGTGCACCCAGACTGCCGCCTACAATCAGAATCGTTTTTTTGCCGGGCTGTAAGTTGAAGGAGCGCAATGCTTCTTCTTTAGACGGCATATCCTTTGTCAGGTTTTGGCGGACAGGATTCCCCGTCATAATAATCTTGTCGGCAGGGAAGAACTTTTCCATTCCGTCATAAGCTACACAAATCACTTTTGCTTTCTGTGCCAGGAGCTTATTGGTCACTCCGGCATAAGAGTTTTGTTCCTGGATTAATGTCGGTACTCCCATCATTCCGGCAGTCTTCAATGTAGGTCCGCTTGCATATCCGCCTACGCCTACCGCCACTTGTGGGCGGAAGTCTTTGATAACTTTGCGTGCTTTCCACTGGCTGCGCATCAGTTTAATCAATACAGATACATTTTTCCATAAACGTTTGCGGTCGAATCCGGCAATCGGAAGCCCGATAATACGGTAGCCTGCATCGGGAACCCGTTGCATTTCCATACGTCCTTCAGCACCTACAAAGAGAATTTCTGCGTCGGGGCGTAGCTCTATTATAGCGTTTGCGATAGAGACGGCAGGAAAGATATGTCCTCCTGTTCCTCCACCACTGATAATAATTCTAAGTTCTTTTTCCATCCTAATTCTTTTTTCTATCCGTTGTTCAACGTTTTTCGTTCACCACTCACCGTTCATCACTTACCGTTTATCAATATCATGCTCATCTTCAAACTTGGCATCGCTGTTCAGAATCTGTGCTGTCGGTTCGGCGGCAGTCTGTGCCTCGGAATTTGCAGCTGCATCTGCCTCTAATTGCAGTTGGAGCTGTGCATCGTGCGCTTTTTGTTCTTCCAGATGGGCGGTATATCGGCTTACACTTAATATCATACCGATATAAGCGCAGTTGATTAACGTACTTGTACCTCCTTTGCTGACCAAAGGCAGGGGCTGGCCGGTGACGGGGAATAATCCGACGGCAACCATCATATTCAATATTGCTTGCGATACCAGTAGCAACGCAATGCCCATAACGAGAAAGGCGGGGAAGGTTCGCTCGCATTTCTGGGCGATTCGTCCGGCTCGCATCAGCAGCCATAAATAGAGGAATACCACAAATATTCCTCCGATTAATCCCATTTCTTCAATCACAATCGCAAAGATAAAATCGGAGAATGCCTGACTAAGGAAGTCACGTTGTATCGAGTTTCCCGGACCTTTGCCGACTACGTGGCTGGTAGCAATGGCGATGCGTGCATGCGCCACCTGTGCATCTTTGTCAATATCAAATTTGGCAGCCGGCACTTCCTCCTTCTCAAAGAAGCCGGAAACACGATTCTGCCACGTTTCGAAACGGTGAAGTCCCGGAGTGTTATGCAGCGTTTTGGCGGGAATAGCCATCAGTATACCTACGGCAACACCGCCCACAAGTGCCAATATTCCCAACATTCCAAATAGCTTTTTTGCTGACACCCGGCCGATAAACATCATCATGCATACTACTCCGAAAAGCAGCATGGCTGTCGAAAGGTTTTCCGGTGCGATAAGCAGGAATACCAGTCCGGTGAGGATCATGATATATTTGAAGGCGTTCGGGTTGGCTCCGTATTCGTCCTGCCTTTTGGACAGGATGAATGAGACGGCAATGATAACCGCCATCTTTGCCAATTCCGAAGGCTGGAACTGTAATCCCATAAAGGTCATCCAGCGGGCTGCCCCGTTGACACGGTCCCCTGTGATGATACCCATCAGCGTGACAAATGCCAATAGAACCAGGGAAATCGGATACAGAAAGACCGGAAATACCTGGAACCATTTGTAGGGAACATTATGCAGAAACACTACTACCACAGCACCTACCATCAGGATGATGGAGTGTTGTGTAATCGGTCCCCAATGGTCGCCACTTTTGTAAGTCAGTGTCGACGCTGCCGAGAACACCTCGATAATAGAGATGAGGCAGAGACAGAGGAAGATAATCCAGATTACCTTGTCACCTTTGAATATGTTCTTTAATAAATCCAATCTTATAGCAATTAAAAATTAATAATTAGAAATTAAAGGGCGCGGACACATTCCTTAAACTGGTCGCCACGGTCTTCATAGCTCTTGAAGAGGTCGAAAGAGGCGCAGCAAGGGCTTAATAATACCGTTTCACCTTTCTTTGCCAGTTTGTAGGCTGCTTCTACGGCATCCTTCATTCCGGTTTGTACGTCTGCTACGGGCAGGCCGAAACGGTCGAAGAATTCGTGAAGTTTTTCGTTGTGAAGTCCCAGGTATACCAGTGCCGAACACTTTTCACGTACAAGGTCTTCAATTTCAGTATAGTCGTTGCCTTTATCTTTACCACCGAGGATCAATACCGTTTTGGTAGTCATGCTTTGCAGGGCATACCAGCAGGAGTTGACATTCGTTGCTTTAGAGTCGTTGATGAAATCAATTCCGCGGACACGTGCCACCTTTTCCAACCGATGCTCTACTCCCTTGAAGTCGGAGAGGGCTTTTCGGATGTTTTCTTTGGCGATGCCGGCAAGGTTTGCCGAGATACCGGCGGCTAAAGAGTTATATAGGTTATGTTGCCCTGTCAGAGCCAGTTCTTCCTGCTCCATGTTGAAGGCAATCGGTTCGGTGATTTTTACTTCGTGGTCTTCTACGTATGCGATCGCTCCGTCTTCTTTTACAGCGGCAAAAGGATACAGGTGAGCTTTCAGACCATGTTTCGCCAGTTCTTGTCTGATGATCGGGTCGTCATTCCAGAAGATGAAAGCATCGTCCGGGGTTTGGTTTTGGGTAATGCGGAATTTAGCGTCGATGTAATTCTGCATACAGTGGTCGTAGCGATCAAGATGGTCCGGAGTGATGTTCATCAATACGGCGATGTTCGCACGGAAGTTATACATATTATCCAGCTGGAAAGAGCTAAGTTCGATAATATAATAATCATGGTAATCTTCGGCTACCTGCAAAGCAAGACTTTTGCCGATGTTGCCTGCCAAACCTACGTTCAGACCTGCGCTTTTGAAAATGTGGTAGATCAGGGAAGTTGTTGTAGTCTTTCCGTTAGAACCTGTAATACAGATCATTTTGGCATCAGTATAGCGTCCGGCAAACTCAATCTCGGAGATCACCGGTGTGCCTTGAGCTTTCAGTTTCAGGATGATTGGGGCATCATTCGGGATACCGGGGCTTTTGATAACCTCGTCGGCATTCAGAATGAGCTCTTCGGTATGGTGTCCTTCTTCCCAGGCAATATGATGGCTGTCGAGAAGTTCCTTGTATTTGTCCTTGATGGCGGACATGTCCGAAACAAACGTCTCAAATCCTTTTACTTTTGCGAGTACGGCTGCACCTGCACCGCTTTCGCCAGCTCCTAAAATTACAATTCTTTTCATCTACAATAATGTGCCCTTGTTTTCTAATCGATTGATTTATCTATTAGCTGCGCACATCTTTTAAAAGTTAATAATCGGGTTAATGCTCTCTATATTTTTAATGAAGGCACGGATGACGCGAATTTCACGGTTTTAAGGGATTATGCAGTTAACACTGCGTTAATCCGTGTAATCCGTGCCTTCATTCTATCTTATTTTTAATGTTATAATTGTTATTGCCGCCAATACAATCGTTACAATCCAGAAACGGACGGTAATCTTTGATTCGTGGAACAGCTGGTCGGGCTTGGTGAATTTCACCGTACAGCCCGGCTCGATCAGGCTCATCGAAGTACGGAAATGATCGTGAATTGGTGTGCGCTTGAACAAACGTTGTTTTACACCTTTCCGCTTTCCTGCCTTATAATAAGCCCGTTGCAGGATTACCGACAGATTCTCTACCAGGAATACACCGCAAAGAATCGGTATCAGCAACTCTTTGTGGATAATGATGGCGAACACTGCGATGATACCGCCAATGGTGAGGCTGCCTGTGTCTCCCATAAATACTTGTGCCGGATAAGCATTGTACCATAAGAAACCGATAAGCGCACCGATGAAAGCACAGATATAGATTACCAGTTCTTCCGACCCCGGAATATACATAATGTTCAGATAGCCTGCGAACTCGATATGCGACGATACATACGCCAATATCCCCAGCGTTGCGCCGATAATGGCCGAGTTTCCGGCCGCCATTCCGTCCATACCGTCATTCAGGTTGGCACCGTTTGATACGGCAGTAACCACGATGATTGTAACGATGACAAACAAAATCCATCCGGCTGTTTGCGCATGCTCGCCCATGAAAGAAACCAAATCGGCATAATCAAGGTTATTGCTCTTGAAAAAAGGAATCGTTGTCTGGGTCGATTTCAAATCATTGGTTCCGTGTATCACTTCCATCTCCTGTCCCGGATTATGAACTTCGATATTCTCACGGATCACTACGTCCGGACTTAGATACAAAGTCATTCCGACAATTAAACCCAAACCGACCTGACCAATAATCTTGAATTTGCCATGCAAACCTTCTTTGTCTTTTTTAAAGATCTTGATATAGTCGTCTGCAAAGCCGAGCGATCCCAACCATACGGTGGTTATCAGCATCAATATCATATATATATTATGCAGTTTGCCTAACAACAGACAAGGAATCAGGATGGCTACAATGATGATAACACCTCCCATGCTCGGCACGCCTACTTTGTTGACGCCGAACGGGTCCGTTTTAGCATCACGCTGCGTTTCTGTGATTTGTTTCCTTTTGAGTAGGTTGATGAACTTATCTCCCCAGATACTTGAAATAAGTAACGCGAGGATCACCGCCATCAAAGCACGGAATGAAGTATATCCGAACATTCCCGCTCCTGGAAAATTGAGCTTTTGCAGCCATTCAAATAGATAATATAACATAAATAATTTGCCAATTTATTGATGTGTTGCTATGTCGCTTCTGCCGGATGAATACCGGAATCAGTCGGCATATTAGCACAATCTATTCATTATTTAAAAATTTCTTTGAGTACTTCTTTATCGTCAAAATGATGTTTTACTCCTTTTATCTCCTGGTAATTCTCGTGTCCTTTTCCGGCAACGAGGATTACATCTCCTTTTTCTGCCAGCATGCAAGCCGTGCGAATCGCTTCTTTACGGTCGGCAATGCTTAGTGTTTTCTTCATATCCTCCGCATCCAGTCCGGCAAGCATATCGTTGATGATGTCTTGCGGCTCTTCGAAGCGCGGATTATCTGAAGTGATGATGACGCGGTCGCTGGCTTTAGCAGCTTCCTTTGCCATGATGGGACGTTTGCCCTTGTCACGGTTGCCACCGGCACCCACTACTGTAATCACTTTTCCTTTTCCTTCAAGTACTCCATGTATGGCATTCAATACATTAATAAGAGCATCCGGAGTATGCGCATAATCTACAATCGCTGTAACTCCCTGTGGAGAACGGACCGCATCGAAACGTCCGGCTACCGGATGAAGCGTGCTAAGGGCCACAAGCACCTCTTCTTCTTTCTTGCCCAACAGAACGGCTGCCCCGAATACTGCCAGCAAATTGGAAGCATTGAACTTACCGATAAACTGAACTGCCAATTCATGGTTGTTGAAGTCGAGCAACATTCCTTCAAAATGAGACTCCAATACCCGCCCTTTAAAGTCACAAAGGCTTCTCAATGAATAAGTATAAACCTTAGAACGTGTATTCTGTGTCATTACCAGTCCGTTCTTATCGTCCAGATTAGTCAGGCTGAATGCGCTTTTCGGCAGATCGTCAAAGAACTTCTTTTTTGCTTTCAGATAATTCTCTACTGTTTTATGATAGTCGAGATGGTCGCGGGTCAGATTGGTAAAGATCCCTCCTGCAAACTTTAATCCACTGATACGTTTCTGTGCAATGGAGTGTGAACTGACTTCCATGAAAACATATTTGCATCCTTCATCCGCCATTCGTCCCAATAGACGGTTCAACGTGATAGGGTCGGGTGTGGTATGTTCTGTTGGAATCGGCTCGTCGTCGATATAATTGCAAACGGTAGAAATCAATCCTACCTTATATCCGAAATAACGGAATGTATTATATAATAAGGTGGCGATTGTTGTTTTTCCGTTCGTTCCGGTAACGCCAACCAGTTCCATCTTGGAAGTGGGGTTGCCGTAGAAAGTAGTAGCAATCTTTCCTACTGCATCTTCACTGTCTTTGACTTGTATATAAGTGATCCCCGCAACAGGTTCTTCCGGCATATCCTCGCAGAGGATAGCAGTCGCTCCTTTCGCTATGGCAGCAGGTATGTAGGCGTGCCCGTCCGCTTGCGTGCCGCGCATTGCCATGAACAGTTGGCCGGCTTCCACTAGACGGGAGTCAATATTGACTCCGGTGATTTCTATGTCTGAATCTCCGGCTACCTCTACCGGTTGGATCGCTTTCAGTAACTCCTTTAATAACATCACTCTATTTAATTTTTAATCTTTAATTTTTATTTTAGCGTCAGCGTCACCGTTTGTCCCTTCTTTACGATGGTTCCATTGGCTATCGACTGGCTTTTCACTTTGCCCACCCCGACCAGATTGACTTTCAATCCTTTGCTTTCCAACAAGTATACGGCGTCTTTCGCTCCCATACCTATCACGCTCGGCACAAAGTTCTGCATATTGCTCCGGCTTTCAAGAACCACCGCTTGCGGGGCAGCGTGCGTATTTCCCCACACTTCTTTTCCCGAATCGGCAACTTTACCTTGTACATTAATCTCCAGCTCCTCCAATACCCGTTGAGCTTCGCGCATCTCTCCGGCTTTTACATTCGGAATGACTACGGAATTGGTGTCAATCGCATTGGTAAGCGGCAACCGCAGGTCTTTGGCATACACTCTTTCTGCAATCTTGCTGAATACACTACCTGCCATCAAACCTCCCGAAGCCGGCAAGCCCGGTTTCTGAATAGAGACAATCATACTATATTTAGGTGCCTCTGACGGAAAATATCCGCAGAAACTAACCAGGTAATTCGTTCTTCCCGTTTTGTATCCGGCTGCCCCCTGTGAAATCTGCGCCGTTCCCGTTTTGCCTGAAACGTGGAACTGCTTACTCCCTGCAGGCTTGGCAAGTCCTTCGCCGACCACTTTCCGCAGTATTTCACGAATCTGTGCCAAAGTCTTATCCGAACAAATCTTAGGATTGATAACCTCTGTCGGATATTCTTTCACGACTTCCCCGTCTTTCACGGCAGCTTTGACAAATTTCGGACGTACACTGACTCCATTGTTGGCTATTCCGTTGTAGAACGTCAGAATATTGATTGGAGGAACCTGTGTCTCGTATCCGATACTCATCCACGGCAAAGTGGTCTTTGCAAAATAACGTTCTTTCGGACCACGGATATTCGGCTTCCCTTCTCCTGAAATCTGTAGGTGGAGCGGTTGGTCGATGCTCATCCGTTTTAACCCGTCTACGAATTTCTGTGGATTGCTACCATAGAAATGATCTATAATATAAGAGGTACCGACGTTGGACGAAACTCCCAGGATTTCAGTAACAGTCAGCTTCCCATATCCTCCACGGTGCCAGTTGTGGTCTTTCATGACACGTCCGTACATCGGCATCTGTCCGTTGCCGGTGTCTACCACATAGTCCGGAGTGATCTTGCCGTCTTCGAGAGCTACCATAATGGAGGCCGTCTTGAAAGTGGACCCCGGCTCAAGCATATCACTGATGGCATTATTACGCATTTCGTAATACTCGCCGTCCTTGCCTTGCATCATGTTGACGATCGCTTTCACTTCTCCGGTAGCTACTTCCATCAATACCACCACGCCTACGCTGGCATTCAGCTCTTTCAGCTTGTCTACCAATGCTTTCTCGCAAATATCCTGCATGCCTACGTCAATGGTACTAATCAAATCGCAACCGTCAACCGGCGGCACATCGACAATGTTCAGGTATTTGTTCATCACTTTTTGGCGGTGCGTCAGTCCGTCCCGTCCTTTCAGGATAGTGTCGAAAGCAAGTTCGATACCATTTCTGGCTCCTTTGGCTGTATCTGCATACACATCTCCCAGCGTACGGGCAGCCAGTGAACCGAAAGGTTTCTTGCGCTGATTGTATGCTAATTCTTTAAATCCGCCTTTATACCGGTTCAAGCAGAAGACGGGCAGTCTCTTTACCTCTTTATATTGTATATAGGAAATACGTTTCGGATAAATCAGATAATTACGACTTTTTGCTTGGCGTCCTTTCTTGAGGTGTGCTTTGAATTGGACTGCACTCTTGTCCGGGAATATCTTGTGAAGTCCGATACAGATGGAATCCATATTGGCATTGAGGATGGAGTCCCGGCGTGCCTGATCTTTCCGTCTGCGTTTTTCGTCCTTCTCACCGGACATAAAGTCCATATAGATTCTGTACTCGGGTAGCGAACTGGCCATCAGTTTACCGTCAGAAGAAATAATGTTTCCACGATTAGGTTTCACCGTCACATTCTCTTTTACGAAACGATCAGCCACATCCTGCCAGTATTGTCGTTCGGCAAACATGGTGATGCCTGCTTTTACAACAATAGCTATTCCTATCAACGCCATCAACAGGATGACGAAGAAGTAACGGGTCATTATGTTCTTTTTATTAACTGCCACAGTATTTGTCTTTTAAAAACTCTCAATTCTCCACTCTCCACTCTCCACTTATTTAATAAGGTAAGGAGGATGGGTTGATGTTTGCAAATCGCTTTCCTTGCTCGATATATAATCTTCAATGCGTGACTGGCGGCTCTTCTCCATCAGTTCCGAGCTGCGCGTCAGTGCGTCGTATTTAATGTCTATCAATTCCTTTTTCAGCCGGTCTATCTCGATCTGTTGCTGTTGACTGGCATAACGATTGTGAATGTAGAAGATGATGAATACCATGATAAGTACCAGCAACTTCGTTTGACGGCGGAAAAAATCGGTAGCCAGAATGTCTCCACCCAGAATACTCTTCAGCGAGGTGCGGTTTTTCTTCTTGCCCTCTTCTGTTTTCTTATTTACTACTTCTTCCATATCTTTTTATTTCTTTTCTGCAATTCGTAATTTGGCACTTCTCGACCGTGGGTTCCGTTCTATTTCTGCCTCGTCGGGGACGATTACCTTATTATTGACAAG
>OGGB01000213.1_pt1 | contig 51543 bp, 28 predicted proteins | sample 1571111 | NCBI WGS metagenome assembly OGGB01 (sample SAMEA2582067, study PRJEB24529) | metagenome | biome: Human gut stool | place: China | collected 2011
GTGGCTTCGGCTATCATGCCCGGCTTAATCTTGTTGAGGTCAGTATATTCGTAAAGTGTCTGGTAATTGTAGTCGCCGGCGGTGATGGCTATGCCCTCTTTAAGCAGCTCGGTCTGACGCTTGATAAGCTCATTTACCTTAGCCACATTTTTGGAGGTGACGACCACGACCGATGTCACATTGTAGCGATACTGGAAGTCGCGGCTGCCGTAACGCTCAGCCTGAAGGTCGACGATGTCGGGGGCGTTGATGGAGATTTCTTCCTGTGTGATGCCGTTGGAGGTGAGAAATTTGACAAGCGCATTGTTGGTCGACGTTATCTTGTCGTAGATTGCGGGCAGGTCATTGCCTACTTCCTTGCACACGATAGGCCAGGTGACCTTGTTTGCCATCACCTCTTTTTCGGCGAGTCCGCGCACGGTAATCACACGGTCGCGATTGGTGAAATTGTCAAATCCCGCCTTGATAAACACTCCAAGGAAGAAAATGCCGGCGGCTATCAGGAATGCCGGGAACACGCGATTCAATAGTTTCATGTCGATAAACAGTTTTAGTTAAGTTATTTAAGTTTAACAAGTTCACTTAAAGGTTAACAGGTCAACGGGTTAATGGGTAAACAGCAGTGACTATCGTCAACCCGCTTGCCCGGCAAGCTTTAACCTCTTAACATTCAATTTTCGCAAGCGAAAGTTGAATGTTAAGTTATAGTTATGACAAATGCCGCCTTGAAAAGTTTAGTCGGCAACGGCGGCATTTGTGATTGTTTCAGGCAGGAAGCGTGTCAGAGCGCCTCGCGGATAGCCTTGACCATGTCGGCGTATTCCTCGTCGGTAAGATATACCTCCCCTGGATTCATGCGGAATGTGCCTCCGTAGTCGGGACCGTCGACATATTTGGGGGCGAGATGGAAATGGAGATGCGACAGCTTGTCGCTGTAGGCACCGTAGTTGATTTTTTCGGGATGAAACACCTTGTCCATCGCGCGGGTAACACGGGTCACATCGTCCATAAATGCGTTGCGCTCCTCGGGTGTAAGTTCAAAGAGGTCGTTGACATGATCCTTATAGGCGACAAGGCAACGTCCGCGATAAGTCTGCTCCTTGAAGAGAAACACACGCGACACGCTTAGCGGCGCAATTTCTATCATCAGGTCGTGAAGAGTCTGATTGTTTGTACAATAAAGACATTCTTTGGGGTCACTTTTCATAATTCTTGGTATTATTTTAATGTTATGTTCACAAATGTACAAAGAAATCTCGACAAACAGGCGCGCAAACTCGCATAATATTGATACATTTGTATAGCATATAAAAAATGGCTTCCCGATGAAGAAAAGATATAAATCACGAAACAGACGCCGCATCACGCGACTACTGCTCTCACTGGCGGCTCTGGCATTTGTGGCTCTCCGCCCGCTTGCCGGCTGTCATGCCGACGACGGAACCGTTGCACCGCCTTCCACGACCGGCGACCTTACCGCCGTAATCATCCCCGACACACTGCGGGCGCAGATTGTGGAGTATGCAGGCATGACCGTATCGTTCAATCCCGCTCGTCATATTCCCAACTGGGTGGCATGGGAACTCACCGCCGAGGAGACACTCGGCACTGTGCCGCGCGCCAAGGGATTCACCGCCGACCTCTCAGTAGCCGGATGCCCCGAACCGTGGGAATACTCTTACTCAGGATACGACCGCGGGCATATCGCTCCCGCCGGCGACATGAAATGGAGCCGCGAGGCAATGGAGCAATCATTTTACATGACCAACGTGTGCCCTCAGGTGAAATCATTCAACTCCGGAGTGTGGGCGCGCCTGGAGGAGAAATGCCGCACATGGGCGCAAGCCGACAGTGCCATCATCATCGTAGCAGGTCCGGTGATGACCGACCCCGTCATCGAGACTATCGGTGACAGTCACATCGCAGTACCGCAACGCTTCTTCAAGGTAATCCTGTCGCCCTACGCCGACCCGCCGCGAGCCATCGGATTTCTGATGAACAACGGCGCTATCCCCGGCGGTATGCAGGCGGCAGCCGTGTCGGTCGACGCCGTGGAAGAAGCCACCGGCTACGACTTCTTCTCCGCCTTACCCGACAGCGTGGAGAAAGAAGTTGAATCGCAATGCCGCTTTCACTACTGGAGTACCTTAAAACCGCGCTGATAATTGCCAAAATGCAGAAAAACATGATTCTCACCACACTCCGCCGCCTGGCGACCGTCATTACCGCGCTGACACTATCAGCGATAGTCGCTCTCGCCGAGCTACCGCATTACAAGGAAATCACCACCGGGAAAATCCCCATCGCCACATCGGGCGAAATCCGGCGTTACTCCGTAGAGTCACATGCCTTAGGCGCAGCAGTCACCGTCGATGTGTGGACACCCGATGGGTATTCATCCGCGGCATCCACCCGTTATCCTGTAATCTATGCCCACGACGGGCAAAATCTCTTTGACCCCACGTTTTCATTCGCGGGTGTCGCATGGGAAATCGATTCCAAGGCGCAGGCGCTCATCGACCGGGGCGAAATCACGCCACCAATCGTGGTAGGCATCAGCAACCGTGGTGACAAAGGCCTGCGCCCCAACGACTATTTTCCCGAGAAGGTGCTCGACTATATCCCCGCCACCGACCGCGACAAGACAAAAATATTTGACACCTGCAAAGGCGGCTTTTACGGCGACGAGGAAGCCGCCTTCGTGGCGACCGAACTGAAGCCGCTCATCGACAGACTCTATCTCACCAATCCCGCGCCGTCCCACACATTTGCCATCGGCTCATCAATGGGCGCCCTCGCATCGCTCTACCTCATGTGTGAATACCCCGGTGTGTTTGGCGGCGCGGCTTGTCTGTCAACCCACTGGATAGGGTCGCTTGACCTCGACCCCGACTACAACATGAGCGACGACCCGGTGTGTGCCAAGGCAATACTCGCCTACATGAACGCCTGTCTCCCCTCACCCGCCACTCACCGGCTATACCTCGACCAGGGCACAGAAGGATGGGATGCCGCCTATCTGCCCTACGAGGCAACGGCACGGCAGATTGCCCTCGACCACGGATATTCAACCGCCGACGGCTCGCTCATGACCCATGATGCCACCGGAGCGGGACACAACGAATGGTACTGGCAGCAACGCATCACCCTCCCGCTCGAATTTCTGCTCGACCCGCACCGCCTACCGGCATCAATCCCCTCCATATCCACCACTATTTATAGCGACAATCTCTATATCGGGCTCACCGGACTCATCCACCACGACGACAGCACTCGCCTACCCTCAGGCATCTACCTCCATCCCCGGTCCGGTACCAAAATCCTCATCCCCTGACCGGCACATATTCCATACGGTTACACATTTTTATCGGATATCGGCAAGTTTCAGCGAAAAGAGAGGATGCATCAGCGCGATTCCCGATACATCCCATATATTGCCATTTAAACAATTCCGCCATTAGGGCGGCGGTGAGCCACACAGATTCATTAGAGAGACGTGGCTCAATTTTAGGCTCGCTGCCGTGTGTCTGATACCCTGTAATCTATCACTTATCCATAATCATTACTTATTCTTCCTCATAATAATAGGAGTAGTCGATGCCGTTCATAAACATCTCGCGATCGTTGATTTTGTCGGTCAGCGCACCTTTCAACAATATTTTGATATGTGTGGAATCGACAACGCTCTCACGCATCGCTGTCAGATATTCATTCTTATCAATCCGGCTCCAGTCCACACAGCGCTTAAGCGATTGGCGGAGCATCAAGTCAAGCCAGATGCGTGTGCTTCGCCCGTTTCCCTCCATAAACGGATGCACCACGTTCATCTCCACATACTTGTCGGCGATTTCATCGAGAGTGGTTTCCGGCATACGTTCAATCGTCGGAATGATGGTTGGGAAGTGTAGACAGTTGGCAAACGTAAAACCACCCTTCGATATATTCTTATTCCCTATCTGTCCGGCGGAATCGTATAATCCGCCAAACAGATAGGCATGTATCTGCTGTAGGCATTTCATACTGCCCGGCTCCAGGGAATTGAGCAAGCCACTTTCAAATAGCGTGTAAGCCTTCTTGCGGCTCTGTCCGTCAATGGTGTTGTCGCTGTATGTGAACCAATCAAGAAACTTACTTGCTCGGTTATTGGGATAATGCTTTGCAAGAAGAACAATATCCTCGGCTGAAAGAGCATCACTATTGTACTGCTTACCATCAGCAGCTATAATTTTCAGTTTGTGAGTACCACTCACGAACTGAACACCCTCATGTTTCAGTTTACGTTTAAGCCAGCGCCAATAGTTGCCTGCCTTCGTATAGTCCGGCTCATCATTGATAGCGCGCACCACATCCGTAGCCGAGAACCACCAGCAGTTGTTCTCGGCATCCCAGACCGCCCTAACCTCGCGATCATTGAAAAACCGTATCGACTTCTTGCTCATAACAATAGCCCACGATATCAGACAGTGTGATACCTTTGTGCCGGATGGGTCGGCTGATTTGGGAATTCCTGTTTAAGAGAACCATTTTCAAGCATTTTTTTAATGATACGCCGGACATGTGTAGGATGTCTCCCGATTCTTAAAGAAATATCTCTGGATGAGAGCCATTGATGCCGGCAAGCTTCTCGAATCATAGTAATGACATTATCATCATCCGAATGGGTGGGAGTTTTCTTTGAGCTTGCAACATCAGAACTTGCAACATCGGAGCTTGCAACATCGGAGCTTGCAACATCGGAGCTTGCAACATCAGAGCTTGCAAGGTTAAAGCCTGCAACATTGCCTCGGTTAAGTCTGTAGGTCGTGCCCCTGCCAAAGCCTGACGCGATAAGCATTCCATCGTTGCACATTTTTCTTAAGAGCTTGCTGAGGTCGCTTGGATGAAGGTCTACGGCATTTTGAAGGCTGGCGTTAGATATTTCTTCCTCAGTCGCAGCCATTGAGAGAATAATAATCTCGTTGTGGGGCAGTTCAACGATGCCATCACCAAATATTCTTTTTAATTCGGCTATGGTGGTATCAGACACAAGAGATTCTAATGGCAAATATAGCTCCACTACATCGGGATGACTTTTCTCGCTGACATACGGTCTACGCCATTTGGCGTATTTCCATCCTTCAAGAATCTTGTCAACCCCACTACCGGCTTTATCTGAGCGTCCAATCAATCCAAACATTTTCTGAAGAGAGGGGTTACGACACTCGCTATGTCCTCCTTCATAATACTGGGGAACAGAAATCAGCAGTGTCCCCGGATTGCGCAGCACAATTCCGTCAGGACGCTTTTCAACAACCAGCCTCGGTGAACGGCTATAGCTTGCGTGGACACACAGGTTGATAAATGCTTCTCTGACTGCCTCATGAATAGGTGTATCTTCCTGTCGTTCATCTCCTTTGAGAACAAAGGGTTTTGGCAAGAACGCATGAAGTTTGGGCAATACACGTCTGTAGAACTGAAACAGATTGCATTCCCATGTGCCATCGGGATAAACCCGGTCGATCCACCTCGTTTTGCTTGTATCCTGCGGAATGTCGCGATAATCAAGCATAAAGTCCGGCAGACAAGCCACATCGGTTATGGACTCGGTCTTTCCAAACATCAGAAGCCCGGCAAGAGTAAAACCTTCTTCTCCGGAGAGTCTATCCTTACGATAACCACCAAGTTTCTTCATCAGTTCCAGATCTTCGAGCACAGCCCATGGATGAGATGGTATCAAATTGGTAAACAACGTGCGATACTGGCGAAATGATGTAAGGTCGATGTCATCCCAACTATAATTAGGCAATATTTTTGCCTCCTGAAGCACCTCGGAGTTTTTCCGGTCGGCAAACATTTGAGATACTGTCGATGGCTCGCATCTATAGTCTCCCTCATGGTCACGGCGATATGTACCTGTCATGGGATCTAATCCGACATACACAGGACGTTGGTCTCTGGTTGCTCTCGGAATAAAAAAAGCAAGAACATATCCGTTGCCATACGCTTCACTCAAAATGTCTTTATCCGTCAAAAGTGGCAGGCTGACTTTTTCGCGGTCATGTTGCAGGTCGGAAAACTTTTTCTTGAAGTCCGTCACAGTAGCTTCGCTCAGAGGGTCAACTGAAAAAATACCGTGTTTTTCTCTGACTCCGAATATCACCACGCCGCCGTCTGTATTGGCAAAAGAGGAATAGGTTTCCCAGAACGACCCTGGAAAACCACCTTTCGCCGACTTGAACTCCACCTCGCCGCTCTCCTTGTTGGCGAGTAGTTCGTCAAGAAATCCCTTGATTCGCAAACTCTCTTTTATATATTCAGATTCCATATCAATTCTTTAAAAGTGTTTCCAATCGCGCACCACATCCGTAGCCGAGAACCACCAGCAGCTGTTCCGTCATCCCAGACCGCCCTCACCTCGCGATCATTGAAAAACCGTATCGACTTCTTGCTCATGATGATTGATATTATGACTAGATGTTTTTAGACATCAATTGATGAGGTCCTATAATATTCAAGCAAACTCTGATTGATATAAAGTAAGCACTCCAGCTCTTTATTGATGCCTTCCATAAATAGCTTTATGATAATCTTCATTCCCTTTCTCATAATCGTGTTGAGCTTTCAATGAATCTATCTGTCGTTGAGCCCAAGAACGTACCGTTTCTTTGGAATGTGATCGAAGTGGCTCAAACAGTGGAATTCTAGAAGCATACATTGCCGATATCTCGTTTCCACAAAACGAGAAAGTACCCATGTTTGAGCTAAAAGCATCCAGCATATCTGTATCATCGCCAAAATGGTCACACAACCATAAGAAAAAGTCGCTAAGAGCTAAAACCTTACCATCTTCTGAATAATTATATACCGGACACATTTGAGCCAAATTGACTGCAAGTGATGGCGAAGAAGATAAACATATCTCCTTGATACGGTCTTCATTACATTGGAATAATGGGCCCGCTCCGGTACCAAATCCAGAGCCAAGATTCATTTTAATTGCATGACAGAACAACACTCTTTCATCTTCAGCCGCCAAATCATTCAAAACGACAGGAAGTAATACATCTTCATATTTAGGAAGCAATGAAAAGTAAATATGATTAAACGGGTTATTGACTAAATATATTGTACTAGTTATCTTTACTATTAATTTGTGTACGCTTACTGCAAATTCTGGACTATAATGATGTTGCAGCAAATCACCCATGAGATCAACAATATCTTTATTTAAGGCATTAGTAGATTCTGAAAATTCATATTGTATCAAAAGATTTTCAACCTTTATCAAGGTATTCTCGTCAATATCTCTTATATGAAATCTCAATCTTCTAATTAAATATGGATAAACGACCTCTGTTCTGTCAATATTATCGTTTAGCATCTGAATAGCAAAATCAACAATATCATTGAATCCATATCTAATACTATTCGCCAAATAATTATTTAAACAATAATTATCGTAGTCTTTATTGGCATAACCAGTTCGCATGTGATAATATTGACTTTCACATTTATTTTCAATTATTCCAGATAAGGAAGATGAAAGCCGAAAATGTTTAGACCTATACCATTCATCCCTTAATGCTATTAAAGGTTGTCCATCTGGTACTTGAGCCAATAAGGACATTATTAACCGACTTTCTGCATTGTCCGGTAATTTCTGTGCCACATTTGAAAGGCCGAAAATGAGTTGATCAGCCTTTTCTTTAGTTTGTATAATTGGACTTATAGCACGAATTAACCAGAACCAATCAGATGAATTGTCTTGACAAATATTTATAAATTCTAGGGTCTCATAAATCTTCTTATCGATGAATTCAAGCGCAAAGGGTTCCATTTCTCGTCTGAAAACATCTACCTCTTCTTCAAAACTCATGTGTTCAATTATTCCATTATGAATATCCTGAATATGAATTTTAAGTTTTCCAAAGAACGATTTTGGCTCCAATTTACCCATCCAATATTTCAGAGTCGTTTTAATCTTTTCATCAGTCATATTTTTCCAATAATAAATACGACTAAGTGACTCCCTCATAGATATCCAATCAAAGTCCTTTAGATTAGAAACAAAATCTATTGCTTCAAATAATAAGTCTGGATAGCAAGAAATTAGACCATCAGCATGATTTGACACAATTTCAGCAGCTTTGTTAAGAAAGGTAGAATCTTCCTGTATGATTTCTTTTAATAATTCAATAGACCGAGTCCAATACACCTGAATTTCTTCAGCTGTTGGCTTATAGTCTTTCGGAAGTTGTGAACTCGGAGAAATTTTGGAAAATCCACGAGAATGCAAAGCATTATTGATAGCCGATAAAACCAGATTGCCATTCTCTTTAAGATTCTCTCTAAGATAAAGAATTACGGAAAATCGTTCATCTAAACTTGCCGATGTTCCAGAAAGGAATACATGAAATAACTGATTAAAATCTTCATTTGAATTATTGCCAAAATCTTCATTTTCTGCATTTGCTAATTTAGCTAATGCGAGGGTACTACTCTTGAATGCCTCTGAAAAGCTTACTGTACGTTCAAGAGTATAAATTAAATTTCGGCGAGTTTCATATTTTATATTCTCTCTAATCCATTCGGGCGTGTTTCTATTTAGTAATGAGAGTATATTTGATGAGACATCCTGTGGATTCACTACGCTCATAGAGAGGAGAAGCCGTGAACCCACTTCTGTGAAAGCAACCCTCTCGTCATGAAAAGACCCGTTTTCAATGTTATTAAGTTTCGCATAAAGTTGACGTGCAAACACGGAATCTGTCATTTCTTGGAATCTTCTTGACATTGCTCTAGTCAGACGTTGTTTTAAAGAGTCTTCCGCAGAATTTAAAGCATTAAAAACTTCAGGCATCGCTTCCTCGTTCTTCTCCAACCATTTTTCCGTTAGCCATTCTGCTAATGGTCTAGGTCTAATGCGAATGCATGGCCCATCTTCTTCAATAAGCTGGCGCGATAAAAATTCCCTCACTGTATCATCAAGGGTACATTTAGATGTTTCTTTGTCAAGTAAAAGATGATTAATAACAGGTGTATTACAAATCCAATCATATTCGTCTGAGTAATTATACTTATAACCCAATGGCTCAAATAAAGACATGGCTTCCATTGATTTTGATGTAAACTTCTCAATGGATTTATCGCCCTCCAACAGAGCAGAAAGAATATCATCAATTCTTTCGATTTTTAAATTCTGATTTTTCTTGTAACCTTCAATCATTAGAAGAGCCATATATGGAATGCCTCCACTACGCTCTTGAATAGCTTCTTTTATCTCAGGACGGTCTTTTAAAGAATCTTCTTTATCCAGCATCGTCTCCACTACAATTTCCGTATCCTCATATTTTAACTCCAATATAGGAGCTGAAACACTCTTTTCTTCCGGAGTCAAGACGTTATAAACTGTGATTAAGCGAATATTTTTCCCGCTTTCATCAATTAGTTTCTGTATATGCCTCGCGCTATCTTTGTCGCAATTGTCGACAATTAGAGTAATAGGTCTATCAAGCCCAATAAAAGCAGAAATTGAGCTAGCACAATCGCTAGAGTTAGAATAAAATACATTATCTTGCCCATGAAAAGACTCTGCAATTATTCTTGTCTTTCCCATACCTGATAATGCCATTAATCTGAGTGATTTTTGTGATTGATCTACAAGCTGTTCCTTAATACTATCAATCGCGGGACATGTTATAAATTCAGAAGACATGAGGGAACCAGAAACGCCAATGAATTCATCTATTACTGTGAATGGATAAATTTGATTCCTAAATTCTGCAAGTCGGCGTTCTTTTTCATTCTTTTCATTTTGCTTTGCAAGCATATCTATCTGTTGAGTAGATAACACAGGCAACGGTAGTATGCCATTTATGCCATACATTGTGTCACGCAAAAAATTAGTATAATCAACTTGTAAGTATTTACAGACTCTGCACCCAGTTGTTATATCATAATCAATTATTTGAAATGCATTTTTAAAATGATTGTCTTTTTCATAGATATTATTAGCGAGTGTCCCAGCCGCATTAACAGACCATGCAATGTCACCTTTGTCACTTAATAATGGCTGAGCACCTCCGTGATGTGTATGGCCAGTACAAAATAAATCATAATTTTTTGCCAAAAGATTTATAACATCATTTCGTTCAAATTCTTTAAGGTGGTCTATCGGGTAATGGGTTACAGCAATTTTTAAGTCTAATTTTTCGTGATTTATAGGATTTTCTGCTAATTGATTAATACCCATAACAATTTTATTTGCGTCATTATCGCCACAGCGCCAAATAGTATTAATCAAAACAAACCCAATTTTTAACCCGTTAACCGTCATAATAATCTGTGAATTGAAATCAGAATGCGAATATTCAACATCATCACAGGTTTCATAGTACTTCTTCTCAAACTCCTTGAACGAGGCACTTCGAGCTGTTACATGAATAGATTTTTCTGAGATTAATGCAATAACATCCTGAATTCCATTTATTCCTGACTCAATCCCAGATTCAGCATATTTATCTATGGTAGATCTATTTATATCGTGATTACCAGGGGTAAATATTACTCTAGAAAGAGGTAATTCTAGCGACGAAGTTAAAGGTTCTATGACCTTTTCTTTAAATGCATTTAGACCCGTCAAAATATCGTGTTGAAATCCCTCCCCACCTTTATCGAGGAAGTCTCCTGAGAATATTATTATATCAATCTTCTTTTCCTTTTTTATATCTAACAAGGCTGTTTTCATGAAATATATCACCTGTTCAGCTTGAGGAATTTTATTGCCATTCAAGTGAAAATCAGAGAAATGCAAAATTCTAAGAGACTTATCCATATTAATCTTAATGTAAAGAATTCCTTGTGTTATGTATGCTATTTGAGAATCAAATTTGGATTCTATTGCGATTATTATATTTGAGAAAGTTTATTCAGGTGATCCTTAGTGTGAGAAGCGAGTGTTTCAATAAACCTGTTCATATACTCAAAATCTGGTGTTCCATTGGGTTTTACAGGAATTTTTATAGTATCATTCTCCATTGCCTCCTTATTCCATTTATCAATAAAAGCATAATTCTGCCCTTTTTTTTTCAATATGGGGATAAGAAACATTGCTATGTTGCGAGTTAATGGAAATTTTGGATATAGCACGTTAATATCATCGGATGCCCAAAATGGGATCTTTTGGTAAAACGACTCACCAACGGATCCATTGTATGCAACAGTTATAGTATTAGCCGGGTGCAATTCGGAATTATTAGCGATATAGGCCGTAATTCCATTATTAGCAGAACTTGCGCCAATAAAAGGAGTTGTTCCATCTTTCATGTCTTTTTTTGTCAAACGAGATCCTTTAACTACTTGAAAAAGATCAGAGATAGGGACCTCTTGCCAATTAGATGTATCTAACCTCGGATTAAGAATTTTAGACGCCGAGCTTAACTCGTTATAATCCGATTCAACTTTTAATGACAACCTTAACATATATTCATCCATAAAATTATAATCAGGATTTCCCTGATTATCTATAGGAAGCATAATTTTTTCTTTCTCAAGTAATCTGGGAAATAAACCCAAATTATATGGATAAAAACTTGCGATTTTTTGTAAGCAGGCCGTTAAAAATAAGCATGTATTTTTAGTTAGATGACGAGTATCAATATAGTAAATATCACGTCCAGAAATCCATTCTTTAGGCCTGAAAAAGAATGAGGCATTTTCTGAGCCAAAAGATATTGTCCCAGCAGAATTAACAATAAGTGTTTTTTCGACAATCGCTGTTACACCATTATTGAATTTTGTCCTCGTAATATACTCAATACCATCACTCGCATCGATAACTTCTCTACGATGAAATACCTGAGGTTTAATGATATTTAAACCAAGGTCTTTAAAAACAAATTCCTTCCACGTTTTCATGGTTTTATTTTTTGATGACAATAGTTATAGTATCATCATTTTCTGAAGTTGAAGAAGAATACAAGATCTTGTCAATGAGTTTAGCCCCTAGATTCTTGACATCTAAACCGCCATAAAACATTTCGTAGTCCAACAGCACTTTTCTAAAATCAGCTTCGGAAATTTCAAAAGGTGCTCTAGGAACCTGATAACTTAATTGGTCTGGGGGTGTAATCCACTGAATTGAATCATCTCCTGATTGACGACGAATTACTTCTACCCAGTAATCTTCAATATCTTGCCAACGATTCCGAATATCTTGACGACCTTGATTTTTTACAGTTTCTAATCCATCCTCCGATATATAGCAAGCGAATATTGCCTTATCTTTATGTGGTTTGCCAGCAGTAAAGATAAATATTGAAGTGGTTACTCCCTCATTAAAAGTCTTTTCTGGTAACTTTATGATTTTTTCCAATGAGTGCTTTTTTAGAAGCTTTTTCCCTCCGTGCTTTTCAAGTTTCTTGTCTGGAAGGATAAACGCACATTTCGTTCCGGCAGGTACACTATCCAGAACATTTGTAACAATCTTCATGCACCCATACTTTTCTTCAAAAGGTGGGTTCATTAAGATTTTTGTAATTCCAATAGAATCAATCCATTTTTTAGCCTCTTCACTGCGAGTGTCTAATTGTCTAAGATTCGTTTTGCCATCCTTATGAATAAGCATATTTGCGCATGCAAGAGCAAATATCTCACGATCAAATTCTATTCCGTATAATTGAGACTTTTGGATTTCTTTTGCTTTATGGGTATTAACACCTCCAGCTTCTTTAATCATATTGCACATGGATTTTACTAGAAAAGCTCCACTGCCACATGCAAAATCACCGACAAAATCGTTATTGTCGACTTCAATAAGTCGATACATTAGCGAAGTAATATGGTCGGGGGTAAAAACTTGTCCATGTTCCGATTTCTTCTTATAACGATTGAATTCGTTAAAGAAGATTCCCATTACATCTTCACCATTCCAAAAATCAGAATTAATGTTATCAGAGATTTGAGAGATCCAATCTATAAAGTTGTCAATTGCCTCTTGGTTCTCTGTAGAATTCATCTTTATTTCAGAATATACATCAAGTAAAATGTCAATTTTCTGATTTTGCTTACGTTCTTCTTCAAGGGATTTAGCAAGAGTAGAATGAATCGAAGTATGGAAAGTCTGATAGTTCATTCCTGCAACAAGTGAAGCCCCATATCTTTTTGCGACAAGAGCGCAGGCGGTAAATATCATTCTGTGATATAAATTCTTGATGCCAAAGTCAACATGCAGACTATCGTTTATACGCTTGGTCAAAAGGTATATCATACCTTTATTGATACGATCTTGTGAGAATAATCCAAGATAATATTCTTTATTTTGAAGTTCGGATTCTCCCTCACGGCGTAATCCATTTAAGAACACCATAATGTCATCGCCATTGTATAAAATACCGACTACATTCTTGTATTTTGTCCGTGCTATTTTACAATTTTTCAGTAGCTCATCTATATGTGCTTGTTTGAATGGAGTTGATTTGCTTTTAGTTTCAAGTATAATTGCTGGCAAAAATGGTTTTGACGGAAGATACCACCCATCAGGGCGATCTTTAATTCCTGAAAAGCCTAAGTTATTAAAAGAAGTAATCTGTCCAACACCAGATTTGGCATCGGAGCTATCGGTAAAACCTAATATTTGACCTGCTTGGTCTCTAACTTTGTCTTCCGTCATATTTATATAAAAAACTCCGGCGGCAGTTATCTGAAGGCTGGCCGCGCCTGCAACGACTGCTTTTGGTGTTTCTGATTTATCGGTTATTGGCTTCATCAGCCATTTGGTTAAATTTTGTGACCATTTTCAGATGTTTACAGTTTATCCATTTACAAATTTAATCTTTTTTCATGAGATTTTGACTAATCCCTGCAAATAAAATTTAACCGCTCGCATCTGAAATCTGAAACCTGACTCGTTTCGGTGTGAAGGTGGCTGAACCACGGTACAGCCCTACTACCGGATAAACGCTCCTAAATAACATTTTTTATTCTGTTCTTATGTCAATCTGTATCCTTCCCTTCTGAAAACTGACAATTCTTCTGACCTTACCTTCATCTGTATCCCTGAAATCTGACAACTGCATCTCTGAAATCTGACAACTGCATCTCTGAAATCTGACAACTTTTCAGTAATTTTGCAGCCTAAACATTGCGAGATATGACATTTAACGATGACACGATATGCGCCGTATCGACAGCTCCGGGCGTGGGCGGCATAGCCGTGATACGCGTCAGCGGCGCGCAGGCACGGCAGATTGTTGACCGTGTGTGGCGCGGAAAACGCCTTGAAAGCGTGGCGAGCCACACGGCTCACCTTGGCTCGATTGTCGACGAGGGCGGCGAGGTGATTGACAGCGCCGTGGCGACGGTGTTTTGTGCGCCGGCGTCATTTACGGGCGACGACGTTGTGGAGCTGTCGGTCCACGGCTCGGCATGGATTCAGCGTGAGACGGTGCAGCTGCTTGTGCGCCAAGGCTGCCGCATCGCCGAACCGGGAGAGTTTACGCGACGCGCATTTGCAGCCGGAAAGCTCGACCTTGCCGAGGCGGAGGCTGTCGCCGATGTCATCGCATCGTCGTCGCGCGCGGCTCACCGCATGGCGATGAGCCAGATGAGGGGCGACTTCTCGCGGAGGCTGGAGTCGCTACGCGAGCGTCTGCTCGAACTCGCGTCGCTACTCGAACTTGAGCTGGATTTCTCGGAGGAGGATGTGGAATTTGCCTCACGCGAGAAGCTGCGCGAGCTTGCCGACGAGATACACGGCGTGGTGGCGCGACTCGCCGCGTCGTTTGCCACCGGAGCAGCGCTCAAAGAGGGTGTGCCTGTAGCGATTGTGGGCGCCACCAACGCCGGTAAGTCGACGCTGCTCAACCGTCTGCTTGGCGACGACCGCGCGATAGTGAGCGACATCCACGGCACCACGCGCGACATCATCGAGGATCGCATCGAGATAGGCGGGGTGCTCTTCCGCCTTATCGACACCGCCGGACTGCGTGACACCACCGATGTGGTGGAGTCGCTCGGCATCGACCGCACAGTGAAGCAAATCGACAAGGCGGCAATCGTGGTGTGGGTAATCGACCCGGCGGCGACCGACGACACACTACACGACACGTGGCAGCGCATAAGCGCCCATATCACCGAAGGGCAACACCTCATCATCGCCGTCAACAAAAGCGACCTCCGCGCCACTTCGGGCAATCACGCGGAGGCTATCTGGGACAGCATCGAGACGGCAGCTATATTACCTGAGGGATTCACGGTCGTAAACATCTCGGCAGCGACGGGCGACGGCATAGACGCGCTTCATCGCGCACTCATAGAGGCATCGGGCGTCAACTCATGGCAGGGCGACATCCTCGTGACCAACGCGCGCCATTACGAGGCACTCACCCGCGCACTCGACTCAATCGACCGCGTCATTCAAGGACTCGCCGCCGGCATCTCCGGCGACTTTATCGCCCAGGACGTGCGCGAGACCATCCACCACCTCGGCACCATCACCGGCGCCATCACCACCACCGACATCCTCTCCACCATCTTCTCCCGCTTCTGCATCGGCAAGTGAGCCATGTTTTAAGCGAATTTTTCAAATAGCATACCAATGACATATCAGCGGCACATAAATGCACATAATACACGGTTTTGCGCCTTGAATGATGGATGTAAGATTTTCATGTTTCTATGCTGCGAATATGCTGTGAATATGCTATATTTGTGGTACTATTTTGGTACTCGCAAAATTTGAGTACCAAAAGTACCAAAAAAACGATTAATATCAATCATCATGGCAGCATCATCCATCAAAGAGCCTGTGAGGATTAGGCGCAAGACCCTCGCAAACGGGAATATATCTCTCTATCTCGCCATCTACATTAATGGGCACAGGGAGTATGAGTTCCTGAAACTGTATCTGATTCCGGAAAAGACAAAGGCTGACAGGGAACGCAACAAGCAGACGATGGCACTCGCCAACTCCATCAAGGCACAGCGCATTGTGGATATTCAGAACGGGGCGCACGGCTTCAAGGCGGACTTCAAGGAGCAGACGTTGTTTTACGACTACTACAACGCATTGACCGAGAAGCGCAAGAAGAAAGAGAGCAAGGGGAATTTCAGCAACTGGGCATCATGCCTCCGGCATCTGAAGAAGTATGATCCACGTCAGACACTCACCTTTGCCGACATCACCCCGAAATGGGTGCAGGGATTTCATGACTATCTGGAGACAGAGGCGGAGGCTTTCGGCTGTGACAGCAGGAAACGACTTGACAAGCGTCAGCTTTCGCAAAATTCCAAGCAGTCATACTTCAACAAGCTTAGGGCTTGTCTCAGACAGGCATATGAGGACGGCATCATCAGGACAAACCCGATGAGGGACATATTAGGTTTCAGCACACAGGAAGGCACGAGGGAGTATCTGACGCTTGATGAGGTGAGGGCAATGGCTGCGGCGGACTGCGACTATCCCGAAATCAAGAGGGCGTTTCTCTTCTCATGCCTCACGGGTCTGCGTCGCTCCGATATTGAAAAGCTTACATGGGGAGAGGTGACGGAACTTGACGGACGGACACGGCTGATATTCCGCCAGAAAAAAACCGGAGGACAGGAGTATCTTGACATCACACCACAGGCGGCGGAATTGATTGGGGAGCGTGGCAACGCGAAACCGGGTGACCGTGTGTTTGGGAATATCCGGTATCCGTCGGACACAAACGACAGCTTGAGGATATGGGCATTGAGAGCCGGGATTGACAAGCGCATATCGTTTCATGTCGGGAGGCACACATTCGCAGTGCTGATGCTGACCCTCGGCACGGACATCTACACAGTGAGCAAGCTTCTGGGACACCGCGAGTTGAAAACGACTCAGATTTACGCAAAAATCGTGGACGCAAAGAAGCAGGAAGCTGTGGATAACATCCCGAAGATATTCTAAAATGCCCTTGTGTGCCTCATGTATGCCCCGTAATCGCACGGAAGCACCAAGCGTGAGGAAATTTCCATTTGAACATCAAAGACGGCGCAGAAGCGAAATTTAAGCGATTTTTCGCCGCCCCCTCTTCCCCTAAAAACTTTTTAGACCGACTTTGCATTATGGCGAGGTCGGTTTTTTATATCCGGCATACCCTTTCGCTAAAAAAATTTAATCTCCAAAATTTTTCGGTGGTGGCGGTGGTGGTGTTTTCCTCGCGCGCACACGCGTGTGTGCGTCTCCACCACCATTTTCTTTAATATTTTCTTTTGTTTTCTTTTACTTTTGTTTTGTTTGTGTACCAAATACGGAGTTTATTGCAATTAATGCGGAGTTTTCCCGAACATATAATAATAAATGTAACATTAATGCTGATTAATTCGGAGGAAATAACGATTAATTCGGAAGAAATAATTTACTGATTCTTACCTGTCGAAACTCATTTATACAGATAATCCGCTACGATAATCACCCCTAAAAATCGCCCTAAGAATCATTTCTTCTGCATTATTCCGTATTTATTGCAATAAATGTAGCATTAATGGCAATTAATGTGGAAGAAATAATTTTAATAGCTGACATTTCAGCATTTTACAAAATTAAACCAACATCAATTATTGTCTAAAAGTAGATAAAATAGATGATGGGGGTGGTTATCACTCGTCGTCTTCTGCGGCGAGTTCGGCGAGGCGGTCCTCGATGGATTTTGAGGTTTCGCTGACGGTCATGTCCATGTCGATGGCTTTCATCTCGGGCATGTGGAATTTGAGCAGGCGCAGTTCCGCGGCTACCCTGTCATCAGCGGCGAGTGCCGCTATGTCTAATTCAAAATCGGAAGCCACAAATTCTTTTCCTGTCTCTTCATCCTTTCTCGGACGCGGCTCAAAGTAGGCGAGACTGTGAGCGCGTATGTAGCCTTTGAGGGGATTGTCTTTGTTAGGCGTGCCTTTCTGTCGACCGCCTGTTTTCTTGCCTGATGCCATATCGTGATCACACGGGGTTAAAGATAAAATACAGGTGCAAAGATAAGGTGTTACCTTAGCTTGAGTATTTTATCTTTAACATAACCGGATTAACGATATGGGAGTTTTAGGAGGCGCGATAGGCGCGGGACTCGGGGCTGTGGGGAGTATCTTCGGCGGTATTGCAGCATCAAAGGCGATGAAGAATTACCGCAACAGCCTGATGGACCAGAAGAGAAGAAATCAGGACTGGTATGACCGCCGGTATAATGAGGATGCGACACAGCGTGCCGAGGCGCAGGCGATACTGGCGCGCACGGAGGAGTCTATACGTAACCGCAACCGTCAGGCTGCCGGGGCACAGGCTGTCACGGGTGGAACGGAGGAGAGTGTGGCGGCAGCGAAAGCGGCAAACAATCAGGCACTCGCTGATGCCACTGCGACCATTGCGGTTAACGGGGAGAGGAGAAAGGATGCAATCGAGGCGCAGTATCAGGCGAAGGACGAGGCGTTGCAACAGCAGATTGACGATCTCGAAGTGAAGAAAGCCGGTAATATCGCGCAGGCAACTCAGGGAGTGCTGCAGACGGGTGTGAACATAGCGGGGATTCTTTGAGATGGCAGCGATAGATGATATTTTGACGGGTGAGCCGGGAGGAATGAGGCGAAAGCCCGTGCCGGTGGTCAAGCCTGTGGTCAACGACGGGATGCAGCACGGGGCGCCAGCCGGAGGAGCAGGGTCTTCACCGTTGGCGACAGCGGACAACCGCGAGACTGCGAAGCCGGGGAGTGACGGGCGCAAGAGGATGGAGGAGCGTCAAGGGGACAGGGATTCCGGAGCTGCGAGAGGGTACACGGTGACCGGTATAAACGGGAAGCCGGTGGATATTACCGTCGGGGATACACCGAGACGGATGAGTTATGTGGAGTTGTATGAGGCGATGAACCGGGATAAGCCTGAAACGGCGGAGGAACGCGCACGGCGCGAGAAGCGGGAGAAAAGCGAGGCGATACTCTCGGCTGTCGGTGACGGCATATCGGCACTGTCAAATCTTTTTTTTACGAGCCGGTATGCGCCCAATGCCTATGACCCGTCGAAAGGGATGTCGGCGAAAGCGCGTGAGCGGTGGGACAGGTTGCGTAAAGAGCGAGAGGCAAGGCGCAGGGAATATAATGAGGGATATATGAGAGCCTCCATGCTTGACCGCGACGCGGAGCGTGATGACCGCAACTGGCGGCACACCTTGGAGCGGGAGCGCATAGCCGATGAACGGTATGAGGTTAAGGCTGCACAGGATAAGGCTATGGCAGACCTCAACGAACAGTTACGCCGGCATCAGATTACAGCGGCTGAATACAAGGCTGAACAGGAACGGATAGCGGCGCAATTTGCTGAAGGGACTGAGATGCTGAAGCAAGAGAACCTGCGGGCGGGTGTACGTCAGAAAGAAGCTGCCGCGGGAGCGTCTAAGGCATCGGCTTCTGCATCATACTCAAGGGCGAGGTATTACGACAATGGCGGTGGAAGTGGAAAGGTCAAGCATCATTTCCTGGGAAAGGAATATGTGTCGGACAAGGATTATGTCAAGGATGTGACCGAGGCTGCGCGGGCATATAACCTGCGTCACGGCAAATGGGAGAAGGACGCGAACGGCAAGGATGTGTTCCGGTACGAGGAAGGATTTCATCCCATAGAGACCGAGCGGCATGTCCCGGGTAAAGGTGACGAGGCGCGGAAGCCGGAGGAATTTGCCGGGGAGGTTGAACGCCGTCTTGAGGAGGAAAAGAAGGAGGCAGATAAATTTGCCGAATATGAGGTGGATGATGATTTTTCACAATACGAGAAGAAATAGCTATGCCAATATACAAGGTAAACGGTAAGACTTATGACATTCCGGAGGAGAAGGTGGCGCGATTTGAGACTGCCTATCCGGATGCAGTGGTTGGGATATATGACGGTGGCACCGGGAAGGAGTACGAGATGCCGGTGTCGAAAGTCGACAAATTTAAAAAGGCTTTTCCGGAATGGTCGTATAGCAGACCTGCCGCGAGTGGAACATCGTCGGGAGAAGGACAAGAGGCGGATTCACCGGGGATGGCTGCGGTCACGGACAATGCCGGCACGTCGGTTGATGAGCGGGAATCAACGTCGGGTAATAAGGAGGAATGGAAGCCCACGCCGATACAGAAGGCGTTGATGACAGGCGGGATACAGGCTTCTATGGCTCGATTTGACGCGAAGGTTGACGAGGGGAAGCGACATCTTGAGGAGATGGCGCAGTACACCAACAGCGGTGCCGCCATGACGGGAGGTCAGGTAAGGGATGCGGGTGTCGCCATGGATACGGGCACGGGGGAGGCTGTGAAACGCTACCAGACCCCGACTGGTGAACTGACAACAGACAGGGTTGGTGCAGAACGGGAGGCGTCGGCATACCGGGAGGCGGTCTCCAACATGACTGTTGCGGGGCAACTGCGACGTGCAGGTCGGGACCTTGAAGATTTACAGCGCAAGAGGGAGGCGCGGGTGAAGGAGATTCATGACAAATGGGCTGCAGACCAGGAGAGGAATACGGCTCCGCTTGCCGCAGTGCTTGGCGCACAGACTTATACGCCGTCGATAGAGGCTGACACGGAGTACCGTGCCTTGACCGCGGCTATCCATCAAGCCGAGAAGCGCATCCAGGCGCTTCAGCACGAAAGCGACCGGCAGGAGGGCAAGGACGTTGGCTTTTGGAGAGGTTTCGGTGAAGTCGTCGGTGATATAAAGACATGAGACTTCGGTTATAGTGATTTACTGGATGCCATGACAATGCTTGATGCCACTTCCAAACCCTCGCCCAACCGTCCGGCTAAGACCGATACACAGAAAGAGGCTGAGCAGACGATGTTGGAGCAGACCTATGAGACACAACAAGCACAGTCGACATACGGACAAAATGATTCGTTTTGGAACCGTGCCGGTGTCATGACAGGTGAAATGTTGCCGTTCATGCTTGACTTTGCCATCATGGGCGGTGCAAAGGGAGGCACATCAATGGTAACAAGAAATCTTGATGCCGTACTGTTGCGCAGCCTTCACAAAGCAGCTCCGAAAGTCGCACGAAACAAGGCTGTGCAATGGACCACAAAAGCACTGGGCGCAATGCCGGAAGATTTGCTTTACCGAGCGCCGCTGATGACCAATACCGTGCAGGGGATGAAAACCTCTGCCGACATCATTGACCGCAAGCTCGGCGATGTTGTCATTCGTGACGATGGTACATATGATTTCTCCAATGACAAGACTTGGGGAAGTGCGATATGGCAGGGCGAAGCCAATGCCATAATTGAGAACTACTCGGAAATGTTCGGCACTCACCTTGAGGGTGTGCTGTCATTAAAGACCGTCGGCAAACTCGCTGACACATTCGGGGCAAAGCGTCTCAGCGGAATACTCACAAAAGCAAGCAACAGTGAACTTGCAGGTATTGCCGGGACGATGCAGAAGCACCTGAACCAACTTGGGGTGTCGGACTATTTCGGTGAGGTTGGCGAGGAATACTATGGTCAGTTGTGGCGCACGATGCTCGATCTTGATGATGCATATAAACAGAATCCGGACGGTTCACGCACGAACCTTTTCCTTGACGGACAATTCCACGGTGACATCTGGGGAGGCATGGCACTGTCTATGGGTCTTTTGGGCGCAGGAAAGTATTCCATATCAGCGGCTGCATACGGCTCTATGAAGCACCGTGTGAACAAAACAGACGCGCGGGCATCTGAAATTTTCACTCCCGAAGTATGGGACGGATGGAGAGAGCGTATTGACGGAACGACCAATGACAAGATTGGCGAAATGTCAGAAGCCATTGTCGCAGACCCGACATTGACAGATGAACAAAGAACCGCTGCCATGAATTACATGGAAGCCTCTCTCAATCTCCGTGGCTTCAACCTCGCAAGTGTGGCAAATCAGCGTGGCGGTGAAATGTCTGAAGATGAGGTAGCCGCCAATGAGAGCTACATGGACGGATATTCGGCTTCAACTCCGCAAGAGATGAATGATGCCAAGAAGATGCTCGACTTGCAACGTCAGCGTCTTGCCTCTGCCTTATCAGAAGATTTGGTGCAGGACTTTGATAATGACCCAATCGGCGCACTGTCAATCACTCATGACCCTGAACTCAGACGCATCGCATCGGATTATGTCAATGCCAAGATGGTTTATGACGGGATGATACAGAGGGTGCGTGACGACATCGACGGGCGTATCGCGCGGAGTGACGCGATGATTGACAGCCGCATCAACCGTGAGACGGGCATGTTGCAGCCTGCAACGGTGAGGGATGTTGATTCAAGTGACGGACGGAGGGTCTATATTGTCAACGGCAGCGTAGCGATGTATGATGACGGCACGGGTGTAGATGCCCGGAAATCAAGCGAGAGTATTATAATCCGTGATGCAGAGACGGGTAAGGTTGAGTTTGCCGACCCCGCTCAGTTTCTTGGCGTGGATGAAGCAGTAGATGCCGAGGCTGAGAAAGAGGCGGCACGGGAACAGATCAGGCAGGAGATGGCACAGGCAGCCGCCAACAGCATTGACGGTGTGTTGTCTATGACCCCCGGGGACACTTACTCTATTCTTGATGCCGAAGGCAATCAACAGCCGGTGACGGTACTTGGCAACAGTGTGGATGAAGAGGGATTGCCTGTTGACGGGAGCGTAGATGTTCAATATGCGGATGGCACGATACAGAGTGTTGTCACTTCCGAGTTGCAGCAAATGGTGGATGCAGCAAGCACTCAGCGGGTGGAACAGTTTGACCAAGAGCGAGAGGCGCAGAGAGCCACCGCTGAAAGTATTAATGAATCGGAGAAAAGTGTCATATCTGATGAAAGTTCTGTAAATTTGCAAGACGGCAATATTACAGGCTATGGACACGGACCTGAACAGAATCATGATGAGCGAGCGCAGTCACGGCAGGATGACGGCGGCGGAATGGTTACAGACCCAGCCGGAGGCGTGGCGGTCGATAGAGACCGAAGCGATATACGAATGTATGAGGAGGGGCTGGTCGCTGCACGTGATGAACATTCAGAGTATAGCGAGAGAGATAGACGCGAAGCGGAATCCGAAAGGCTGGTAGGCATCGCCCGCGCAGCCGGGCAATACCACCCGCGAGAGGACGTATTTTCGCGTGGAGAGCGTTATCCGAAAAGCACCGGAGAGAGCGATATTGTCATAGACCAAGAACATGGGCTTGTTTATAAGATAAAAAATCCCTATGCCAAGTCTCCGATGAAGGGGCATGTGCAGCCGGAGGATGCAATACTCGAACATCTTGTACATAACAAGTATTTCCCAGAAACGGCATACCGATTTGAGGGAATCAGCGATGATATCGGGGATGTTCGGATTGTGCTTTCCCAAAAATATATTGAGTCGGTAGGTCAACCTACAAAGGAACAAATAGAGGAGGCTCTTGCGGATAGAGGGCTTTTCCCGGAAGGAGATTACCGATATGGCAACGGAGAGATATCGGTCATCGATGTAACAGGTGACAATGCGTTATTGGGCGAGGACGGGCAGGTGTATTTTATCGACCCCATAATAGATTTCAAGAAACCCGTAGCAGATATACTTGGTGATGGAGAGACTGCACCCGGAAAGTCTGAGCCTACTGCACTTTCCCGGGTGCCGACAGATGAGCGTGGTGAACCTGTTTATGAAGATGCCGAACCGGATACGGCTTGGGATGCCCTTGTCGAGCAATCGGAAGGTGACGAGGATATTGCGATGGAGGTAGCCGCTGATATTGTCGCAGAAAAGGAGAAAGAATATAAAGCAGCCGAGAGGGCTCTTAAAAAGGCGATTGAGGGGAAGCCTGAAACGGCAAGAGGAGATGGTGAGCTGACAATGGCTGAACGTATAGCCGCTAAGAAGGCATCAAAAACGGCGATTGTCAAGGCTCGCGGTGATGTAGAGAAAACACGGTCGGTTCTTGAACACTGGCAGTTGATTGCGGGCACAATGCAGCGTCGAGTTGACGCGGAGAAAAATGCAGCGCTTCAAGAACAGCAGCAGTGGGAGGAGGCGAAGAATCGTATGGATAAACGCGTAAGGGAAACTTCGGAAAAATACCGTGATTTACCTGAGGTGTTGAACATACTGGAACAGACCGACCCTCAAAGCATAGATGAGGTTGCGGCATGGGTGTTGTCGCGATACAAGGTGTTGTGGGGCAGCCGTCGCAACGGGGATACAGGAAACGTGGTGAGAGCCGGAGTACAGCATCATACAGGTATCGGCGAGGGTGAACGTCGGAGATTGTTCGGCTTGTTTGCGTCGGAGGCAAACGGTGGCAGGTCGATAGAGAGTCTTGCCGAGGATGTGTTTGAAGAGGCATGTAATCAGTTTGGGGTCGCTTATGACAACGGACAGGCATTGGATGCATTGATTGACGTAATCAAGGGGGCGACTACGCGGTCGGACATCACGAATTATATCGTCAACAACAGGATTGCCCGCGCCGAGACGGAGGGTGATGCGCTGCACAGGTATTACGAAGATGCGGAGGCGGCTGACCGTGAATATCACGAGCGTTACGGCATGGGCGAAACGGAATGGATGGAATTTTATGCATCACACGGAGCAGAGATAGAGTTGCCGGATGATGTGTTTCAAGAATTAATGACTAACTTAGGGGGTCTAAAAGCCGATGAAGAATATGAAAGAGGAGAGATACAGGAATCTGCCGCCGATACCACAGGAGGAGGCAGAGAAGAAAGCGTTTATACAGAAGGCACTGGAGTGGGGTCTGAAAGATGGCTTGACGACCATGGAGATGCTTCGCGTAGGGAAACAGAAGGAGGTACGACGCGTGGTGAGCTGGTACAGGATAGCCTTGATGAAGGAGGCGGAGAGCAGTCAGAAATAAGGGGGAATGATGAAAACGGGGAGGAGGATGTTTTCTCCCGGATGGAGCGTATAGCACGGAATGAGACCTTGCGCACGGACATCAGGGATGCCGAGGCGGAGGTTAACACCGAGCCAACTGACAAGCAGAAAGAAGCCGGGAACTATAAGAAGGGTCATGTACAGGTTGGCACATTTGATGTGACCATAGAGAACCCGAAAGGCTCTAAGCGAAGCGGCAGGGATACGGATGGCAAGCAATGGGAAACCACCATGACCCACACCTACGGCTATATCCGTGGCACGAAAGGGGTGGATGGTGACCATATCGATGTTTACCTCTCTTCGGATATTGACGGATGGAATGGTCGCAAGGCTTTTGTAGTTGACCAATATAACCCTGACGGGTCATTTGATGAACATAAGGTGATGCTTGGCTTCAACGATAAAGACGAGGCTTTTGAAGCTTATCTTTCCAACTATGAAACAGGATGGGATAACGGACGCAGACTTGATGTGACGGCGGTTAATCTTGAAGATTTTGAAAAGTGGATTGACAGCAGTAAGCGCAAGACCAAGCCCATTGCCGACTACGTAAATATCAAGAAAGCGGTGTCGGCGAGCTCGCAAGGCTCGGTTGCAGGCTCACCTGATGCAACTTCAGTTGCAGAGCCGAGACAAAACAGTGCTGCCGAAACGGGTATAGTAATAGAGGGGGAGGCATCAGAGGTGACCGAGGCACAGAAAGCCGCAGATAACCATAAGGGTACCGCACCGATAAAGCAAGAATTTGATCGAACAGTGCCTGCATCACCGGAGGCACAGCGCAGTGCAATATTACGCATCATAGATTTCGCCAGCAAAATTAAGAATCGTGTGGAACGTGCTGTAATTGGTGAAATTACCAATCGGCAGGCTAAAGACTTTGCCGATATGGGAATATCGGTGGATGATACGTGGGTTCATTCGTTTGAATCATCGGCGGTAAGTCACAACCAAAAGCACCATGGGAATCCCGACACTGAGGATGCACGAGGTCAAATAGCTATCACAACGGAAGACTACAGCAGGATTCCTGATATTCTTGATAGCTATGACAGGGTTTCAAAATCCCCTAATAAGACTAAGGGTACGGAGAATGATGTAATAATCTATGAGAAAGTATTCGATGACGGATATGTCTACTATCTGGAAGAGAAACGGGATAACCGAAAATCATTGGCTTTCCATACGATGTATAAAAAGAAAAAAGGAATCGATAGTTCCGACGGGTTTGCTGTTGATACAACCGCTCCCATCACGCCCAAAGCGACTCCGGACAATCTCGATTCCAATTCTGACTACAAAGATAATGCTTTCGCTGCGAATAATCAAGAAAATAGGGTGCAGGGCGATGTTGTCGATACGTCAGCTGATAAACAAGCGGATGAGGGACAAAGTTCTGACAGATATACCATTGAGTCTCGAAAAGACACAAGAGACAACTCCGATATCTTTGCCGTCAAGTTTGAGGAGCGAGTGAGCCGAGAAGTGTTCAAAGGTCAAAAAGCGATAGCAAAGAAGCATGGTGGATATTGGTCAAACTTCGGCAAGAAAGGTTTCCTGTTTAAGACAAGAGAAGATGCTGAAGCATTTGCAAGAACTGTCATGAGCAAGAATGGCACTCAGCTTTCAGAAGAAGCTCCCCTGAGTCTTGACGATATGCAATCGGCAACAAAACAGGCTTCAGAAGAAATTTCTCCCATAAAATTGGAAACTACTCCTACAAATTCGGAAAATTCTTCCCCATCCGAGGAAACTCCTGTTAAAGAGAAAACCGTAAATCCGAGCAGGAACAAACTCGTGACCGATGAACAGTATGCAGAACTTCTTGCCAAGATGCGTAAGAAGATGGGTGGTCAGCTCAATATGGGTGTGGACCCGGAGATACTTGCTATCGGCAGTATGATGGCAGTGTACCATATTGAAAAAGGTGCGCGTAAATTTGCCGAATATGTCAAGGCGATGGTTGCCGACCTCGGAGAGAAGTTCCCTGCACGATACCTCAAAGGTTTCTATAAGGCAGCACACGAAATGATTGAAGATGCCGCTCCCGAAATTGCTGAAGAAATGGACTCTGACGATATTGTGAACACCGCAGATGTCGCATCAATCATAAGCGGACACATAGATGCTATGGTTACCGCCGAAATGGTAATAGAGGAAGAGAAAGCCGATAAAGAGCGAGAAGAGGCTGAGCAGAAATTGAAAGATGAACGCAATATTCGGTTCAATCCCGATGGCACGACTACCGAAACCGTAGTTGAAGGCGGGACTGAGATTGCGGTTACCAAAGGTGATTTTATTCCCGGAGTAAGACCTGCCGCCGACAATGAGAAGAAAGCCGAGGTGAAGAAGAGACCCGGCAAGTCGAAACCTAAACCTGGCACAGACGGAGGATTATTCGATATAGATGAAAAAGGAACCGCATCTGTGCCGTCTATCATTGTTCCTGAATCACGCCCAGCCGCTGACCTTATGGGCGACTCATCCGCTTATCAAGACCGGGAGGCACAGACCGCTGAATTGGTTGAAGAAATAGGCGGCATTATTGAGAGCCGTGTAATGATGCTTCAGCTCGATGCAGAAAGCGTGAAGCCGCTTACCATGACCGAAGTTAAGAAAATTGCCACAAAATATTCAGCACTCAAAGACATCAGCGACACCGACCTACAGGAGCTTGTTGAGCTTGCCATGACGCAGCTCACGCGCAGCGAGGCTATTGTTAATGTAGGGGGTACAGCGGAGCAACAGCGGTCAGCATACGACCACATAGTCAACCTCTATCAGATACAGCCGAGCCTCAACGCCCGTGACAGTGAAAGGCTGATAAAGCAGCAATACTCTACCCCTACGTCTTTCGGTTATGTAATGGGGCAGTTTGTCCGTGCCGGTGGTAAGGCTGTCGGGAGTATGCTTGAACCGAGTGCGGGTAACGGAGCATTGACAATCACGGTGCATCCGTCGCTCGTTCATGTGAACGACATCGACGAGGCGCGACTTGCCAATCTGCGCAAGCTCGGTTACGGTCAGGTAACAGCACAAGACGCACTGTTGCCTTTTACCGGGGATAAAGTGGATGTTGTCATGACTAATCCACCGTTCGGCACAGTTACTGAAAAGGTATATGACGGGGTGTTCCATGTTTCAAGTCTTGAAGGTCAAATGGCTATCAATGCACTTGACAAGATGAAAGACGACGGTCGAGCCGCTATCGTCATAGGCGGAAACACAAGTTATCGCACAAATGGCTCTATGAACCCTAAGGATGCCGCATTTTTTGGTTATCTTTACAGTCACTATAATGTTGCAGATGTTATCAACATAAGCGGCAAGTCTCTTTACTCTCGCAACGGCACCGGCTACGATGTGCGCATGATACTGATAGACGGACGCAAGACGGGCGAATTTCAGCGTGTCTTCCCCCCGGTCAAAGCCAAAGCCCGCGCCGAGCAGGTAACGACATTCGATGAACTTTATAAACGAGTCCAAGATGATATACAGCAAATTCAGCAAGTGGGGAGTAAGTCTGCCGATGTGCAGCGAGAACCCGCAACAACCACTGACGGAACAGCGGGTGCGCCGATTCATAGCGGAAGCAATCGCCCGAACTCAGGAACAGGGCAACGACCCGGTACAACAAGCGATGCAGTCGGAGATTCATCCCGGATTGATAGCGGACAGTCTGCACCCGTCAATGACGGAAGCCGCGCTGCTGGAGTGGATAATGCAGTCTCAGGAGATGCAGGAAGCACTGATAATGTTCCGCAACCAAAACCCCGGCAATCCCGAAGCGTCGGAAATGGAAGCGCACAGAATGGAACGGGAAGAGGTGGAAGCGACGGACGTGGAGCAGCTACTTCTCGACCTGACAGTGGCACAGAGCGACTGGCAGTAAAAACCGGGCTTGGGGACGAGAAAGTCCCCTACCCCAACCAAAGCGGGAATGGCTTTACATTAATGTCGGTCGTGCCCGCAGCGCAGGCACAGGCACTTCAAAAGAGCCTTGGAGCTATAGGCGACGTTGATCGGTATCTTGTCGATGAACTTGGCTATTCAAGCAAAGAAGAATTATACGGTTATCTTGCCGCCGAGCAGATAGATTCAGTTGCGCTCGCCATACACCAAATGAATAATGGTAATGCCTTTATCATCGGCGATATGACCGGTGTAGGTAAAGGTCGTCAAGGTGCAGCTCTCATCCGCTATGGCGTGAAGCAGGGCAAAGTGCCTATTTACTTCACACAGAAACCGACACTGTTTACCGATAACTACCGCGACCTCGCCGACATAGGTAGCAGTGATTTACGTCCTTTCATCATCGCATCTAACCCCAAGGATGCAAACATTGTCGATGGCGACGGCAACATAGTTCATAAACTGCCGTCAAAGAAAGAGCAGGAACGAGTGTTTGCTTACATCATGGAGCATGGCACACTCCCCGATGAATATGACTATGTACTCACGACCTACGACCAAATCAAGAACGGCACAGCCGATTATGTTCAGAAAGAGGACGGCACATGGAATACAGAAGCGCGCAAGCTACCTAAGAAAAGCAAGGGTTACACCACAGCCGACTACAACGGACAGACCCGACGCGATGCCCTTGTCAAACTTGCAGAGGGCAACATCGCCATACTCGATGAAAGCCACACGGTAGGCGGCGACAGTGGTTGTGGACGCTACATGCAGATGCTTACATCGTCTGCCGGGGGCGTTACGTTTCTTTCTGCCACCTTTGCCAAGCGTGCCGACAATATGCCTATCTATGCTCAGCGCACGGCTATTGCCGAAGCTGAGGTAAAAGCCTCCGAACTGATTGACGCTATTATGAAAGGGGGCGTTACGCTGCAAGAAATCATGTCGAAGCAGTTGGTCGAGTCGGGTCAAATGATACGCCGTGAGCGCAGTTTTGATGGTGTTACTATTGATTGGTTGAGCGTTGAAGAAGAAACCGACCGCAGACAGCGGGCACAATTCGATGATGTTGCCGCCATCTTCAATGCCATCCGTAATTTCCAAGATGATTACATCACTCCTATAATCGACGCTAAAAACGAAGCCGCCGCAGAGCGGGGCGCAACCGTAGGGCATACCCAGGGGACAAAGGATATGGGTGTTAAGAACGTACCCTTTGCCTCTAAGATGTATAACCTCGTTAATCAGTTGCTCTTTGCCCTGAAAGTCGATGCAGTTGCCGACCGGGTTGTTGAGAACCTGCGCAATGGCTATAAGCCCGTAATCAGTTTTACCAATACGATGGAAGGTTTCTTATCGTCAGCGCCGAAAGGTGTTGCAATGGATGATGTGCCAAACTTCTCTCTCACTCTTATGCGCGCCCTCGACGGCGTTATGCGCTTTACGGAGAAAGATGCCGATGAGAACACCGATGGCGGCTCTATCTCTTTGAGTGAGTTATCTGCAGAGGGTCAGAACGCCTACAATGCTATCCGCGACAAGATAACGAACCTTAGTGCGGACCTGCCTATATCACCTATGGATGCAATCCGCATGAAGATTGAGGAAGCGGGTTACAGCGTCGCCGAGATTACGGGGCGCACTATGCAGCTCAATCGTACAAAGGACGGGAAATATATAGTCGAGACACGTAAGGACCGCGACAAGAAAGCCGCCATGCGCGATTTCAACTCGGGGAAACTCGACGTACTGATGATTAACAAGTCGGGCTCTACCGGCATATCGCTCCACGCGTCAAGCAAGTTTGAAGACCAGCGTCAGCGAGTCATGGTGTTTGCCCAATTCCAGAGTGACATCAACGACGAGGTGCAGATGCGCGGACGCATCGACCGTAGCGGTCAGGTAACCCGTGGTCGCTACGAATACATCATGTCAACAATCCCCGCCGAGCAGAGGATACAAATGATGTTCAAGGCGAAGTTAAAGAGCCTTGATGCAAATACTACATCATCGCAGAAATCGAAATTCAACGAAATGGAGATTGTCGATTACCTGAATAAGTATGGCGATGAGGTTGTATGGGAATACATGAAAGAGCATCCCGAACTTGAAGAGCGCCTCGGCGATCCGCTGGATATGCTTCAGGAAAAGAGTGCCGAAGATGGTCAGCGTACATCAGAAAGAGAGGACACCTCAAAGAAAACAGGGTGTGCCGGTAAAATCTCGCGCTATCTTGCTTTCCTTTCCGTTGATGAACAGGATGAAATCTTCAAGGAGATAACCGAAGCATACAGCGTGAAAATTCAGCTTCTCGATGATGCCGGAGAAAACGACCTTGAAATAACAACGATGCCGTTACGCGCCGAGACAAATCGGAAACAGATATGGCACGATGGTGTAAACCCCGGCAGCGGCAACGCATTTGCCGATAACACCTACGTAGAGGAGGTCGAAGTTGACGTGCTGAAGAAACCCATGAAGCGAGATGAGATAATCGAGGCTACCCGAAAGCTCGCCGGCAATCTTTATTCAGAGCGTAACGGTGTAATGGATTGGGAACACTATGCCTATAACAAAGGGGAAGAAATCCACCAATTCTATCAATCCAAAGCTAATGAAGCATTAGATAAACTTAAAGAAGCCGGAGAAGCCAGAATTGCCAAAGCAAGGGAAAAGGCTGTTACAGCCGCTACTAAGGCAAGAGGGCGAGGAGATAACAACTTTACCGATGAAGAAATTCAGTCGCTCGCCGATACGGTAGCTAATGAAGAGCGCGAGAAAGAGGAGCTGAAACAAAATAAACGGCATAATGAGATAATGGGTGTCAACAATCGTATCCAGTCATTACTCAACCGGCTTCGCGCCGGAAGCATCTATGTCGTCCCACAAGACCTTAAACAAGGAACAGCTGAAATGTTCTCGCAGACGTTTGGCTCATTCGTCGGCTTCAAGTTTAACAAGAGCTACACCCTCGGCTCGTCGACCGCTATCTTTGCCACTCTTGACGGTCGACGTAAGGTTGAACTTGCGTTGAGCGACCCGGCAATCAACACAATCATATCTGCAACGGAAATGACATATCGCTATTCACCCAAAGAGATTAACGCCATCACTATAGATAATTGGGATAGCAAAGTTCCTACGCAGACACGCCAAAAACGCTACATCATCACTGGTAATCTTCTTCAGGCACTTGTTGATACGGAGAAAGGAGAAAAGACAAAGGGTAACCTTATCAGCTATTCTACTATCGATGGCGAGACCCGTCAGGGAATCTTGATGGGTGAGAACTTTAAGCTGACCGACCTGCGCAACAGCGTATCGTTGAGCAGTCGACTTGCGCAGATACGCGAGGGGAAGGCGGTTGTCAGCGAGAATGGCGACGTTCAGATTTCAAAAGAGATTTACGATTGGCGACACCGAGGCAAATATGAGTTGCGTGTGCCGAAGTCAAAGCAGCGCGGCGGTATATACACCATGCATCCCGAATTGCTGAAACTCGTAGAGGGCAACAACTTTATAACAAAGGGGGGCAACATGGTTGCTTATGTAACCGGGGACAATATTGCCAAAGTGGTTGATATGTTGAGCCGTGCGCCTTTCAATCTGACGGTGTTGCAGGAGTCCAAGTTGACAGAAGCAGAAGATGAAGTACGTTATCGTATAGAGGAAGACGATACGCGATATCGGATCAGCGGGCTGGAGGACAGCATTGTAGAATACCTGTCAGAGTATAACAGCGCAGAAGTAGTGATAATAGAAGGTGCAACAGATATAGTGGCGCTTGATCTTCCTGCAGATGTCATCTCTGATTTAAAGGATTGTTGCATTAACGAGAATATCCCCGGTGTCTATTGTGAAGTTGATAAGAAAATATATATATTTGCAAATAAGGATTCGGGGATGGATATAAAAAGTGTCCTGCTTCACGAGAATATCCATGCAATCATTGATAGCCTTGACGACGGAAGGGATGAATTTCTCGATAACTTCATGCATGAATTATCGGAATCACCATACAAGGGTAACCTTATGGGTCGGATGCTCAAATTAATCCAGGAAAAATATGAGCAGGAAGATGTAGCCAATGAATATCTAACATATATGCTACAATATTCCGAGTCTAATCCCGGCTTACGTAAAGCTGTGCTTGACTCGTTGACTGCTGAGACATCGGAATATTTAAGCAATAATATACTTAATAGATTATATGAAAAAGGACAAAGAGACGGAAGGGAAAAAGAAAAGGATTCACGTGTTCGACGCGAAGAAATTTCGCAAGATAATGGAATCGCTGGAAGCCTTGGAGAAGCCGAAGGAGGAGAAGCCTTAAAGCGAGACGGTGAAGGTGCATATAGCGATGCTGAGGTATCGATGGAGAACGACCCGTGGAGCAAGGCATGGGGCGAGAGCCTGCGTAGCAAACGGGAGGAACGGGAGTTTGCCAGACGAGAGCGCCGTCGCATGGTGGAGCATATCGGCGAGCTCGCCGATAAACTTAACTTGAGGAATGTAGAAATTGTCACAGACACACGAGGGCTCGAGGGGCGCAAGGCGCGCGCCAAGGGATTCTTCGACAAGCGCACAGGCAAAATAACGGTGGTGATACCGAATAATGTGAGCGTAGCGGACGTTGAGCAGACCCTTCTTCATGAGGCGGTGGCGCATTACGGGTTGAGACAGTTGCTTGGCGAACATTTTGATGAGTTTCTTGACAAGGTGTATGAAGCAGCTGAGAACGGCATCAAAGAACAGATTGACCTGCTTGCAACGCGTAACGGATGGAACAGGCGCGTAGCCACGGAGGAGTATCTTGCAGGGCTTGCGGAGAAGACCGACTTTTCCGACCGGCTTACAGGGTGGTTTACGAAGGTGAAGCGATATTTTGTGGATATGCTCCGCAAGATAGGGTTTAAGCATCTTTCCCCCGGAAGCATCGGTGACAATGAGCTTCGTTATATATTATGGCGCAGTTATGAGAATTTGGCGAATCCGGGGCGCTACCGCGCATTTGAATGGGAGGCGCAGGATGTAGCAATGAAATATAGCCTCGGGCTGCCGACCGGCTACCGGGAGATTGAGGATGGGGGGAATCGTGGTGTGGCTGACAGCGACGGGTTGGATGAGCTGAACAAACGGTTTAACGAGGAGCTTGAGATGTATAAGAAGGGGGGACTTCCGGATAATCATAGATTTGAGCTTGGGATGCCCTCGGCTTATCTAAAGAGCGCCGGTTTCCCGATGTTGCCAATCTCAATGCGTGTTTCGCTGTTGTCAAAAAAATCTGCACTGAACCGGCATCCATTTGAGGCATCAGACTTGAATAATCTGGTACATGCGATAAGAAAACCCATTGCAATTTTCACATACACAAAGGATGATATGCGTAATCTTATTGTGGATGTTGAACGGGACGGGAAGCAATTTCTTGTAGGTGTAACCTTGAATTATAAAGCCAATGGCATTGAAATCAACAGTGTTTCGGGGCTTTTCCCCAAAGACAGCATCGAATGGTTGAAATGGATTCAAGACGGGAAAGCTATCCGTATAGATAAAAAAAGCAAGGTCAGAGAGATAATCGACAGTCAACGGACTACTAATACCGTGGAGTCTGAGCGTATCGGTCTGAACCTTGACTATGTTACAAAGATAGTTGAAAATTTTGAGAATCCAGCTATCAGAGAGCAAAATAATAACGCTGAGGGAGATGAGGATGTTAGATTCAGCGACGGGTTGGATGAGGTGAACGAACGGTTTAACGAGGAGCTTGATAAACTGACAGAAGACAACGCGGACAAAATCACGCTAAATCTTGGATTTCCATCCAGGCTGCTTCTTGCAGGCGGGGTTGCCAACCGTAGAATGAAACTCTATGGCAACAAGGTGATAAAAAAGATGAAAAAGCATGGCTTTAATCTTTCGGAGTTACGAAATCTGCCCGAAGCAGTAGCTTATCCGATAGCCGTGTTTAATAATCTCGGACGTGATGGAAACAGATCGATATTGACTGAGCTAAAGACTGCCAATGGGAATTTTTTAGTTGCAATTGATTTGGGTAAAGGCGGTGATGACATCGACTTCAATATTGTGTCTTCCGTATTCGGCAAAGGAAAGGAAAAAGTCATTTCATGGATTGAGAAAGGACATGCTACTTATATCAACAAAAGAAAAGCCTTGGACTATCTGCATTACCCCGCACCAATTGCGGAAACCCTCAGCAGTCCAAGACTTGATACTGCTGCAAAGATAGTTGAAAATTTTGAGAATCCAGCTATCAGAGAGCAAAATAATAACGCTGAGGGAGATGAGGATGTTCGCTTCAGGGACGGAGACTTTACCCCAAGAGACCGAGCCATAGCTGCGCAGCAATATGAACGTATGTTGAGTCGTGGAAGCTGGCAGTTCCGGGAAGCCACACAGGACTCCATGCTCGGACTCAAGAGCCTTTATGAGGCTGTGTTAAACGGGGCTAATGCACCGGGGCGTAAACAAAAAATAAGGATTGAGGATGTTGCCGGGTATGAGAACGCATACCTGTATGAGAACCGTATGAGCAGTGCCAACAATGGAGAGCAGCATCAATATTTCAGTCGTTTCATGAAGCCGTTGCTTGAGAGCATACATAAACTTTGCGGAAGCAAGGAGCTTGACCGCCGTATCCTTACGGACTACATGATTGCCAAACACGGATTGGAACGCAACGAATATATGCGCAAGGAAGCTGCCGCCAACGGTGAAGACACAGAACGAGATTTTGCCGGACTCTGCGGTCTTACCGGAGAGGAAGATTGGCGGGTAGCCGAAACTGTTGCCCGGCAGATGGCAGATGATTATGAAGCCGACCATGACACTGCCGAATTGTGGGATAACGTGAAGAAAGCCACAAATGCCACTCTTGAAAAAATTTATCTCAGCGGACTCATCAGTGAGGATACCTACAACAAGGTTCTTGGCATGTATGATTTCTATATTCCCCTTCGTGGATGGGATGAGACTACAAGCGATGAGGTGTATGGTTATCTGACAAGCAAGGATGGACCACTGATGGGTAATGTCTTCAAAACAGCAAGAGGACGAAATAGTAAAGCCGATGATCCAATCGCCACCCTTGCCATGATGGCTGATGATGCAATCCGTCAAGGAAACCGCAACATCATGAAACAACGGTTCCTCAACTTCGTGCATGGTAATCCGAGTGACCTCGTTAGCGTCAATGAAATATGGCTACAGCACAATGATGTCACTGACGAATGGGAGCCTGTCTTTGCAGACCTGCAACCGGACATGACTCATGCGGAGGTTGAAAGCGAAATAGCCAAGTTTGAGGCTAAGATGGAGGCATTGAGAACAGCCGAGCCTGACAAATATAAAAAGGGACGTGATGCAAGAAACATCCCCTACAAGGTAGTGCGTGGCAACATCAACGAACATCAAGTATTGGTAAAGCGGAATGGACGCACTTATGTCATGACCATAAACGGGAATCCGCGGGCGGCACAGGCACTGAACGGACTTACCAATCCCAATGTGGAAACGGGCGGTGTAATCGGTGACTTACTTAAACTCGGAGAATATGTTAACCGTCATTTGAGTGCCTTCTATACTACCCGTAATCCGGATTTCGTTGTCAGCAATTTCTTACGCGATATGCTTTACTCCAACTGTATGACATGGGTCAAGGAGAATCCGCGCTATGCCCTTTGTTTTCATAAAAACTTTGGGAAAGTCAATCCTCTCGCACTCCGCAGGCTACTGTCAAAATGGGAGAAAGACAGGCTGAGCGACAGCAATTATCTTGAGAAGATGTTCAAGGAGTTTATGTTGAACGGAGGAGAGACAGGCTATACCTCAGTAAAGGACATCGAGGGACACAAGCGAACCATTGCAAAAGAGTTAAGTAAACTCAATAAACGTGATGTGGGTAATAGGAGTTGGCGATGGCTCGTAGGGCAGCTTGACCTATTTAATCGAAGTGCCGAAAACTGCGCCCGTTTTGCCGCTTTCCTTACTTCACGTGAAATGGGTCGTAGTCTTGACCGAAGTATCCATGATGCTAAAGAAGTGAGTGTGAATTTCAACAAGAAAGGCAGCGGAGGTAAATTTGTAAACGCAACCGGACAGAAATTATTGGGCAAAATAGGCTCTTATCTCGGAGGTGGTGGACGAATAGCCTTTGTCTTTTGGAACGCAGGCGTTCAAGGCATGACCAACTTCGGACGTGCAGGTAAGCGCAATCCGGGCAAGGCTCTTGGCGGTGCAGCCGCATTGTTCACCCTTGGCTATGTCATACCTCTTCTTGCACAAATGCTTGGCGGTGGAGACGGAGACGATGATGACAAGAACGCATATTACAACCTGCCCGAATATGTGCGACGTAGTAATATCTGCTTCAAGGCAGGAGAGCAATGGATAACCATCCCTTTGCCTATAGAGTACCGAGCCATTTACGGTATGGGAGAACTTGCCTGTGGTGTAATCAGCGGGAACGAGCGATACAGTAATTCCGAACTTACCCGACAAATGGCTTCGCAAGTCAGTCAGGTAATGCCCCTTGATATGCTTGAAGGTGGCGGTGGTATCTCCCCGTTTATTCCAAGTGCATTCAAGCCATATACGGAAGCCTATATCATGAATAAAGGCTGGACAGGGCTTCCTGTATATAAGGATACTCCATATAACAAGAATGACCCCGAATGGACAAAAGCCTATCAGAGTGCCGACCAACACCTTGTAGAATTTACGAAATGGGTTAATGAGACTACGGGAGGCGACGATTACAAGAAAGGGATTCTTGACATCAATCCGGCTAAACTTGAATATCTTCTTTCGGGTACATTCGGCGGTGTTGTCAGCACAACCGGGAAATTAAAGAAAATGGGCGAAACAGCTTTAAGTATGCGAGAGTTTGAATGGCGCAATATGCTTCTCGCCAACCGTGTCATAAAATCGGGTGACGAGCGCACGGCAAACCGCAAGCTTCAGAACGAGTATTTCAAATACTTGAATGAATATGAGGAAACCAACCGTCTGCGCAAAAAATATGAACACGCAGCGGACGATGGAATACTTGGCTACGCCGAAAGAGCGGACTTTCTCTACAACTCTGCGGAATATCTACGTTATGGGATATTTGAAGAGTACAAGCCGGATATTGATGCCATCAGGGAAGGAATCAAGGCTGAAACCGATCCTGAAGCAAAGAAAGAGTTGGAGAATGAACTCTTTGCCACAATGCGCGAACTTGTTGATAAACTTCACAATGTCGATAAGTAAAAGGATAATAGAATGGTTAGGGAGGGGTTGATTATTTTTGTCAGTCATAAATCTTACAGATATGGGAGCGAAGAGGAATAACAGGATATTGCGTATGAGCCGCGTGAGCCCGCACAGGGACACGGAGCTTGACAGCGTGAGTTTTTCAAGAAGCCACAGCGGCAACCGCAGGGCGTTTGACCTGCTGATGGAGGCTCAAGGATATTGGAGCAACATGGACCGCTTCCGCAGGGAGAGGGAGCGCAACAAGAACTATACATTCGGGAAACAGTGGAGTGACATTATTTGTGTCGACGGCAAACAGATGACCGAGGAGGAGTATATCAAGGAGCAGGGTAATATCCCTTTAATCAACAACCACATTCACAGGCTGGTGAAACAGTTCCTGGGTGTGTACCGGAGTCAGGCGAAAGAGCCGACTTGCGTAGCCCGAGACCGGGAGGAGCAAAAACTTGGCGAAACGATGAGTACTGTGCTACAGTACAATATGCAACTCAATCAGATGCAGGAGGTGAATGCCAGGACTATGGAAGAGTATCTTATAAGCGGGTTGGCGATACATCGCAAATGGTATGGGTGGCGCAATGACATGCTGGACTGCTGGACTGATTATGTCAATCCGAACAATTTCTTTATTGACAACAACATGCGCGACTTCCGCGGATGGGATGTGAGCATGTTGGGAGAGGTACACGATGTAAGTTTCGAGACTTTGTGTGGATGTTTCGCCGAGTCGGCGGAAGATGTAAAAAGACTCAGGCAGATATATAGCTTCGCCCACAACCGCGGAATCCTGCGCACATTTGGAGAGCAATTCGGATACAGCCGTCTTGAGAATATAGACTTTCTTTTCACAAGCGACCCTACCCGATGCAGGGTTATTGAAGTGTGGTGCAAGGAGACAAAACCGCGTTACCGGTGTCACGACTATAACAACGGCGACATCTACAAGATTGACATCGAGGATTATGAAGAGCTGGTAGAGACTGTGAACAACGACCGCATACAGCGAGGGATGGCACAAGGGATGCCGAAAGATGAGATACCTCTAATCAAGACTACATGGTTCATGGATAACTATTGGTATTTCTACTACCTCTCCCCTTTTGGTGATATACTCCGGGAGGGTGAAACTCCATACGAACACAAAAGCCATCCATACGTATTTAAGGCATATCCATTCATTGACGGTGAGATACATAGTTTTGTTGCCGACGTCATAGACCAACAGCGTTACACCAACCGCCTCATCACGATGTACGACTGGATTATGAAGTCAAGCGCAAAGGGTGCGCTCATGTTTCCGGAAGGTTGCGAGCCAGACGGGATGAGCATGGAGGATATTGCCGATGAATGGAGCCGCTCCAACGGAGTGATATTCTTCAAGCCGAAACCGGGAGTGCCGATTCCGCAGCAGATTGCGCAGAATTGCACCAACATAGGAATTGTGGAGCTTCTTAACCTGCAACTGAAATTCTTTGAGGAGATTTCGGGTGTTAACGGGGCATTACAGGGCAAACCGGGGTATGCAGGAACAAGTGCCGCCAAGTATAACCAGGAGACACAGAATGCGACCCTTGCGCTTTTGGACACACTTGAATCGTATTCATCCTTTGTGAGAGACGGCGCATATAAGGATGTCAAGAATATCCAGCAGTATTACGACACTAAGCGTGTGTTTAACATATCGGGGCGCACCGGGATGCAGATTGAGTATGACCCGAAGAAGATACGGGATGTGATGTTTGACCTCAGTATTGTTGAAAGCACATCCACTCCCGCCTACCGCCAGATGGCAAACGACATCCTCATGCAGTTATGGCAAGCACAGGCAATCTCTACCGAACAGCTTCTTCAGCATGGCGATTTCCCATTCGGGGACGATTTGCTACAATCACTGCAAAGTCAAAAAGAACAGTTGGAACAGGGCAAGACTCCGGACGGACTTCCACCGGAACTCCTGCAACGGGTTCAGCAAGGCGCAAACATGGGGGCAGTCAATACAGCCTACAATGCGATGAGGGCGGGTTAAGAGGTTAAGGCTGACGCGTATTGACCCGATTTAGCGAGATTAAACACGATTCAGCGGGAATAAGCTTGATTTAATTTACTTGATTGAGCGGGTTAAGCGGGGGTGAGGGCGGGGGAAGCCCGCCCCTTCCGCTGCGCGTTATTGTTGTTTGCGCTCCTTTGCCGCTTTGATTTCTGCCGCATACCATGAGAAATATTGACGCACCTTTTTACGGCGGTCTTTCTCACTGAGCCATCCTGACCCGTCACGATGGGGAGTAAAATAGAATGACTCCAGCATCATATCATGTACCAGAGCCTTATGAGTGATATATCCTTTACGCTTCAGGATGCGGAAGTTTGAGCGGTCCATGACAAGAAGCTTGCGGTCACCTCCAAAAGAGGGCATTACGTAATGTCGTATTCCGGTCGTACGGTAAGCCTCATCCGCTTTGCGGACAGCCTCACGGAGACGGAGATAAGCAAAAAAAATCTGAAAAATGTTCATAGATATTATGTTTTTGATTTATAATGTAGCTGCCGACACAACACGGCGATGTCGGTTAAGCTGTTTCTTGTTTCGAGATAAAATCTTAGGCACCGGCATTTCAAAGCAGCATATATGCAGACCTATTGCCCGTGTCATAAGGAGGTCGTCATGTTTTCCCTTTATTGCGCCAAAAGAGCCATTCTGTTTCTTTTCATAAGTGATATATTCATCAAGACATCTCTCATCACGCTCCACATAAGATGTCTCACGTACAACCTTAATGAGAGTGGAAATAATCATAGGCTTGGTATTAATGTTGGTATGGAAGCCATATTTCACAGGCTTGCCCTCGACAATGGAATCTTCAGGAGAGGAACGTGCGTACAAATTAGGGTAAACCCCTCCAAGCTGATTTAGTACAAACTGCGATTGGTCACCATCAACCTGACGCTCCTTGTCGCGGGTTTCCAGCGTGTTAGACTCAATGACAAGGAGTGCGTTGTCATAGAAAGCAGCAATCTGCCCGGCTTTCCAAGCAAGGAGGTCTATATCAATATGCCCATACCACTGGGCGACCACGACGGGTTTGCCGCCTTCCGCCATGAACAGTCGGTCAAATACGGCAATCACAGACCAGTCGGCTTTATTGGAACGACCGCCGATGTCCACCACTGTAAGATAACGGTCAGTGACAATCTCATCGGGGTCAATCTCCGGCAATGCCCATATCCACAGCAGTCCTTGACCGTCTTTTCTGAACTGGATATTATGGAACGCTTCTTTCCCGGTATCATTATCGGCATATACATCACCGACGAACTTAGGGGGCTTACAGGTCTTTTTCAATTTATCGACATTGTATTTGTCGAATACCCTCGCCCCGGAATGAACAAATGCTTCCACATCATCAGAGGGATATTCAGAAGCAATGTCTCCGTGATCATGATATTTGGCACGTTCAATCACATACCAGTTGATAGCTTCAAGGGTTGCACCTATCTCCCACAGCCACCAGAGATATTTCCCCGGTTCCTCGCGGTCGGACACAGCACTGTCACGTAATCTATTTACCCACAACCACAGGGCGAATTCAGCACGTTTATCCACCGACTCAAACTCAAGTGAATATTGGTCAATGTCGAACCAAGATACAAACATGGACTCAAACTGAGATTTTCCGGCTTTAGCCGCAGCATATTCAAGTTCAAAGAAATTGCCAGTACCGTTAGCCGTTGACTCATAGACAATCATAGTGTAAGGCTTATAAAGCACACCGGAACACGCAGAGCGGACAATCTGCTCCGGTGTTTTCTTTTCAGTAGCTTCCCAAATACCCACCTCAGAGCAATGCACGAGGTTATAGTCGCCTCCACGACAGGAATCGGGATTTTTAGCCGTACCGATTTTTATTTTGCAATTTCGTTGCGGCACGGCATGGATTAATCCCGACATACCCACTCCCACGAGCTTAGGCTCAGCTGGGTTATAAACCTCCCCCATTTTGTATAGCATTTCAACCGGATAGCTTTCCAGCATACGGTTGAACATGTCACGGATTTCATCAGAGCCAGAAGTCTGATGAGCAATGATGAGAGAATTAAGACCTACCTTGTGACATAGCTGCAACCACGCCATGTAAATCTGTGAAGTAGTAGAGCCACCCCACTGGCGCGCCTTTAACAGTATAAGACGAATCGGCTTGGCGGCAAGCCTGAGTTGTTCAAGACGCTCGACAAAGCGGCGTTGCGGGCGCGTAAGGCGGAAGAGTACATCCTCACCCCCACCCTTATTTTTAATCCACACATAGACCGCCGCCCAAAAAGCGAAGTCATGTCGGCAGCGGATACGGACAAACTTTTCTATTACCTTAAGTCGATCTTCTTCGGAATAATCTTCGGCAATAGCCTCAGACATGAATCGGTCAAGACTTCCGCACTCCACTAATTTTTTTACGAGGGGCACGGTCATCATCCTCTCAGGAAGCCACTGTGTCTTAATCGGGAATCCATCAATCACTACCTTTATACGTTGACCTACCGAGCCACGTCCTGTAACAGGATTGAACGGAGCATTATTGACGGCAAGACGGCGGGTGTTTTCCTTTATAATATCTTCTACCTCTTGAAGCATGACAAAGGTGTATTTAGCAAACCGACTATAAGCCCGGCAAGATAGCCATATATGTGAATAAAGGCATTGACACCCGAAAAGAAGAAGCCGGGCGCAATATATAGAGCCATGCATGATAGAAAATAAAGTTTCCGCTTCACTTCAAATATCAGCGACCCGAGCAGCGTATAACATACACACGACATTCCAACGGTAGGCACATCTGACAGCAGAAACTCCGGAACACACACAGCCACTATATACGCGGTCAACAATCTCCAAATAGAAATGTCGTATATAAACACTATGCTTAGCAGACACCACGCATTGACAAGTGCATGAATAAAAGAGACATGGAAGAAAGAGTATCCAATCCTGGGAACAAAAGTACACCCCTTTGCCACTCCTATCACAGACCAGTCCGGCACATAAATAAACGAGCCGAGCAGAATAACTGCAGCAATAATCAGTGAGGCAGCTTTAGAGAAACTCCTTGCGCTCGGCAAATAATGAAAACTGGCTCATTGGAGAATTGGGTAAGTTCATTCTGTTCCTCAAAGAACTCGGCACGGTCCACTGCATCCGACACTACGCCATCAGCTTCTCCAAAGACAAGTTCGATCATACAGCGACCGTCAGCATCGCCGTTGTAACCTGCATCCTCCTCTGCTAATCCCTAACCATCCCCGACGCTCCGACAAGACTCACCTCTTGTCGGGGCATTTCCGATAATATATAACATCATCATTCCTTATCTTACATCATGTATAATATACATGAATATAATGGAAGGTGTAATTTTTTGTATAGTAAGAGGTGTCGTATTAATTCTAATAGCCCATTATGACTTTACGCACATTCTCGTAATCCCAAGATACATTCCCCCATATATCTCTCTTTTTCATTGCGATATGGGTTCCAACATCTTTTAGTTGAGTGGGACATAAGGATTTGGCAACATATGTTTTATTATATAGTATAATAATTTTAAGCCCATCTCGCAATGCTTTATCACATTCATACTCAATATAGCTTTTCATGCTTATGCCATTCCCATTCTTGCATCTTGGGCCTCCGAGATAACTTGGAACATAGTTTCTACAATTTACGCAGCTTCCTTTTGTGACTTTTGTAGTAGAGTCTCCAACAATCAACACAAAAGTCTTTGATCGATTTAGTCTATCACATAGCGAGGATTTAATTGAGCAGTAGAGACTTGAATCAGACGATTGGGTGAGATCATGTGCGTCAGTGAAATCGAGCGACCAATGGTTGCTATTTTTCCATTTGTATAACTGATTGATTGCATCGTAATCGCCAGTCCAGTCACCAGCAATGTAAGTACGAGTTCTGTATATCATAATCACTTTGTTTTTAATTCGTAAATATTTATGTCATTGATAACTTCTTCAGTAAGACAAATTGTAATCGGTTGTTTCAAGTGAACACCACTCATTTTAAGTGTACACAACAGACATTTTGCAAGAGATAAGTTGTCCTTATGGGGAGTATCTGTAAATCGAGTTATTCCGGAACCAAGAAGAGGGATAAAAATTGGTTTATTTGCATAAATTCGATTTATTTCTTGCCACATTTTTATAAGGCATTTCTCAAAATCTGTATGCGAAAGATAGGCACTATTATTATCATCAAAATGCGTAAAGGCAAGCAGAAGATAATCGTCAAATTTAATTATTCTACCCAAGGGATATTTGTTCCTGCCATTTGCCAAACGAGGAGAGGCACCTTTAACATCAGGAGCACCATTGATGATATTCTGCAAACGTTCAAGGTTGTCTACATATTTATCAATAAAAATACCATTAAGAGTGTTATGCGCAATTAACACATCATCTACCTGTGTGTCGAAATACTCGTTAAATGGAATAAGTCGTAGTCCGTTTTGTGCGAATAAATCGGCTTGCTTTATTCGTACTTCGTTATCGCCGATACTAATCTTTATCCCTTTAAGGGCTATCCAATGTTTTACCACAAATGCGATAATTGTAAGTATTGCGAATAGAATAACTATCCATATTAGTTTTTCCCACCAAACGATATCTTTAACGGCTTGTATGTCAAAGAACCCCGTGATTTCAGCAATAGTTTGGATCATAGCCAGAAATGCCAAACTCAGTGTTATGCTGTCTTTCCAACGCGTTTTACTTGAAGTCCAATGAAAATTCATGTAATTGGTTATCAATAAAAGATGTATTTTTCCTAATACTAACATAATCCGTGCCAAAGTATCTGTATGTCAAGATGACATGACAGAATACTTTGACATTAAATTTAGAACTCATAACCGAGCTTAATAGAGATGCCTTCGCAGTCGAGTTTGCGTGGTGATCGAGTATAGTTCATGCTCGTGTGATTCGTGAAACTGTCAAAGGTTTCAAATTCGAGTTTTTCGTAGGTGTAGCCGATGGAGAGCGACACAGCCTGGTTTCCTTTCACCTTCATGCGGCAACCGGCAGAAACATTACCATAGAATCCATCGCTGTTTGTGACGAAGTAACCGAGTTTAAGGTCAACGAATGGTGCGAATTTACGCTTAGTGAAAGTTCCACGGAAGTCTGCGAAGAGAGGGATGCTTACCTTTGACTTTCTAAGATCGAGGGGAATATCAGAATCCCCGTACTTGCATTCACTCATGAAGTGAAACCCGACGCCTCCACCTACGAAGAAATATGGGTTTACTTGATAGCCGTGCGTGGTGCTGATTTCAAAACGGCCGAAGTCGTAATCGCCTATACCGATTGTATAGCCGAGATCTGCGAAGCCATGATAGCCCTTGGTTCTTTGGGCAAAGCATCCTGCTGACACAATTATCATGGCAAGAAGAAAGAAAATCTTTTTCATATCCAGAGATTTTTATACGTTAGTCCATGTTTTTGACATTGAGACCCTCCTTTATCTGAGTAGGGTCAGTAACATCTTTATATAGAAGCCAGTGAAGTACATTCTGATTGCTTACGGTGACCACATAGGCCTGGATGAATTTCCAGCCGCGTTCTCCCATGTAGTTCATGGCAGCGACCATGCTGTTGAACTTGATGTCCTTCCCATTCTCATCAAGGAGAGTGTAGGCTTTTGTCGCAGACTGGAACTGTCCTAGATCTACCGATACTTTCACATTCTTGTTAAGGTTTAGGAAGTTGGTGCCGGTGCCAAGCAACTCTGCATAGACTCTTTTAGTCGGTTCTTCTGCCGATGCCGTTGCACTGATGCTAACCATCAATACGGACATAAATAATGCAAGTAAGATCTTTTTCATATTTCACTGTGTTTTATCGTTTCACTGCACGAATCTCCATGCTGGATGATCCCATCGTCAGCGACAGCTCTGCATTTTTACCGCTTAGGCTTTTGACATAGTATGTTCCATAAAGTTCTCCATCAATGTAGGTTTTGATGGTCTTACCTGATACTGTGTATGTGCCACCACCATTACCGAGTGCGCCGCGACCGTAGTAACTTCCATCCTTATTAAAGGTGATGGAGAGCGTCATGCTGGGGTAATTTGAAATGTCAACCCAGTCCGTGTCGCTGAACTTTACCGACGTGGCATCCCACGTCCCGATGATTTGAGACTTGATGTCGTCCGGCTCGTCCTTATCCTCGGAACAAGCGGGCAGGAACATCATAAGCGTTGCAAAGAGCAACATCAGTGAAAATACCTTCTTCATGGTTTACTACGAGGGGGATTTTATCCTCGTGCTGCAAAATTAGCCTTGATATGTTCACGATATTTGAACATATCCAAAATAATAGTTAACTTTGCGGGAGCAATACAAGTAAAACATTATAGATATGCCAAACACAAAGAGTTCGGATATTCGATATAAAGTTCTCGACCGCTGCTTGCGAAGAGGCGGTTATTCAACTGTAAGACTGATGGAAGCCGTCAGCGAGGAACTGGAATTTCAGGGATATGAACCGGTAACAGCACTGAATACAATAAGAAATGACTTACGGTATATCGACAGCACTTATCCGGATGTCCATATCGTTGAAACCAAAAGCGGGAGGAACAAGACATATGCATACGAGAATCCGGAATCCTCAATCTATAAACTTCAGTTCAATGACGATGAATTAGGACAACTTTCTCAATGTATGGCAATACTATCTCAGTTTGAAGGTATGCCTCAGATGGAATGGCTTCAGTCATTCCTTGAAAGGTTCCGCTTGTCGCTGAATATTGATCCCGATGGGAAGCGTGTAGTTGGCTTTGATGAAAACAAATATCTTGTCGGACGGGAATATTTCTCACGTCTTCTATCCGCTATAAGCAATAAAGAAGTCCTTGACATATCCTATAAGAGCTTTAAGGATGATTCCGTAAAACATAAAATTGTGCATCCATATTATATTAAGGAGTACAATAATCGTTGGTTCCTATTGGGCAGAATGGAAGGATATGATATTGTCTCTACTCTTGCATTTGACAGAATAGAAAACATAGACAATGCCAAAGACATAGAGTACATTCCTAACAATGAGATTGACTTTAACGACGACTACTTCACTGATATGGTAGGAGTCACACGTCCCACTGGGGCAGAGATGTCGTGTGTTGAATTATGGATTTCACCTCAATTGACACCATATATTATAACTAAGCCGATTCATGAATCCCAAAGGATAAAATCAAAAGATACTACCGGCACAATAATTCAGTTGAAATTATATATCAACTATGAATTGAAGCAATTGCTATTATCATACGGAGAAGGTATCAAGGTATTATCGCCCACATATTTAAGCTCAGAAATCGAACAACGGTTGAGCCAAACTTTAAGCCTATATCAAAAGGTTCACAATGATTGAACCTATAAATATTAATTTTGCATCAGAATCCAACGCAGGATTCCTCTAAAACTCGAATGTATATGAATACTCCTATTAACTCCGTATTTAACGCAATGGATATTCTTCGCTCCTATGGTCATGACAGAGAGGGGCTAATATCAATATACTATGTGTTGTACTGCCTCCATAAGGGGTATCAGGTGTATTTTACATTCGATGAAGAACGAAACGTAAGTGATATTACTCTCTTGAGCCAAGACAATAGCCACTTTAATGACATTATAGTACAGGATTATCCCATTGTAAACATCAAAGGTGGATTCTTAGGGATGCCGGAGAAAAGTATCCAGAAATTTTTAGAGACTATTTCTTCTCTACATATAGGGAAGAACTATGCCGATATAATTGCTGGGCTATCAAATGTCTTTGCAAACAGCATCGGCCGTTCTACTGGAGAGTTTTATACGCCGGATAATATTGTACGCCTTATCACACAGATCGGCTTGGGGTTAAATCCAAAAGGCATCTTTAATCCATATTCAAAAGCCGGCGAAATTGTTTCTGCCCTACCTACAATCCATATAGTTGGATTGGAACAAAACCTCACTATTGCAACCATTGCAAGAATAAATATTGAGGCACATGGCGGCAATCCGGAACAAATTATATTGGGAAATCCTCTCACTCATAGCTATCCATCGGAATGCAATTCATTGATCTCGATTCCGCCCTTCATGATGAGATTACGAGATGATGAGAAAGAAGCGATAAACATTCCTCATACTGTACATACAGCTGAGGAAGTATTGTTGTGGCGTTTTCTGGAAGACGATAATTACAGATCTGCTGTAATCGTGTTGCCGGCTGGTATTGGATTCAGTCCGCAATATAAAGAACTTCGAGCCACATTGACAGAAGCAAATTGTATAGAAACTATTGTTTCTTTGCCCGCTGGCGTCTTTTACTCTACCGGTATATCCACCTTCCTTTTGGTCCTTAACAAGGATAAAAGTAACAAGACTATAAGATTTATTGATGGCAGGTCATGTTTTAAGAAGGAGCAAAAGCGAAACATCTTGGATTCTGAGTCATTATTTCAAGATTATTTTAATCGTGATATATGTTCTGAATCTTCGTTCGATGTAGATATCAAACAGCTACGAGACTGTGACTATTCTTTTGTGACTTCCATGTATTCTGGATATGAGGATTCTGTTCCAGAAGGGTATTGCGCCTTCAATTTTAATGATGTATTCAGAATTCCGCAAATGAGGATGTGCACTCCTTTTGATGAGGGCTATATACTAAAACCAGTTGACTTTTCTCGGAATCTGCTGGAAATAATGGATTTTCAGAAAGCTAAGGAGACCGGTGCGACTTCAGCATATCGGAAATCTATGAAACCAGCTCAACTCGCCTTATCGTTTTTAGGTGATGAAATGAGAATGGTAAGACTTGATGGAAAGGCTGATGTTTTCGCTAATTCCAACCAGATTCCGCTCGTATTCCAAGACAATTCTCCTATTGTGCTTGAATACGCGATTTTGTCACTACTGAATAATTCCCGCTTTAGTAATTTGGCCAACAATTATTCAGGAATGCAGTTGCGACGTGCTCGTGACCTCGTTAGGTATCTGGATACGATAAAGCTGGTTGCGCCTCAATCTAAAGAAGAACAAGTTCGTCTCTTTGATTTGGAACTCAGTTCTCAAAAAGCCGAAAAGGCCCAGTCTTTAAAGGATGAACTGGCTCGGCTTGGTACACGAGAAACAGTTTCCGATCTATCTCACATGATGAATACTCCATTCTCAAACATCGGTGATTTGCTCGGCGTGCTACCTGATGAAGAAATGTCGGATAACGCGAAGAAATGGATTGTCCAATTGAAGGATAATTTTGAATATCTAAAGCGATTGATAAAAACTGTTGGAGCTGACTTTTCAATTGATGCTTGTCCAATGGAGAATATTGAAATTCAATCTTTCGTGAGTGAATATATGCAGAGCTGGACGAATATCAATCATCAATTCTTCAAGACCGAATTGATTTCAAATCTTTCGTATGACTATGTATGTGTCAGGGGTAACGATACATTGCTTAGAATTGCTCTGGATTGCATATTCAAAAACGCTCAGCGTCATGGCTTTAAAAATAGATTCAGTGAAGAGAATAAAGTATCCATTTTCCTTTCTGAAGTCAACCATCTGGACAAACCATTTGTGTGTATCTCCATTGCAAATAATGGAGAACCATTTCCTGAATCATTCACGATAAAGGACTTCATCAAGATAGGCAAAGTCGCAGGAGATAGTGGCAAAACCGGACTTGGCGGCTACCATGTGTATTCCATTATCAAAAGACTGGGAGGATTTCTCAATCTTACTAATGATGGAAACGGCGAAGTTATATTTGAATTGCTTATCCCTGCTCCGGGATTAAGCATCAAAAACATAAATACTTATAATAATGCAGAAGGTTGTTTATAATATAATATGGGCTGATGATGAAGTTCATCAACTGATGCGCGAGGAGCTTAAACAGAAGTTCCTTGCTGACAATCATATCAATGTTATTGCTGCCGTGACTACAGGTGATGAGTTCCGATTGAAATTTGAAGAGCTCAAACACCAAATCGATGCAGTGGTTACTGACGCTAATTTCAATAAGCAGGAATCTCTTCCAAATGACGATAGAGACATGTCCGGCTTCACTATTGTCCGTCAGGTTTTCCATTCTGCGTCTTCATCCGGAAGAGAAATACCATTTTTCCTCTATACTGGTAGAGGTCAGTTTATCGCCGAGAAATATACTGATGGAGAATTGGACTATTTCACTGAAATGGACCGAATATTTACGAAAGATAAGTTCAAACAACTGTGCGAACGTATCCCAAGAGATGTGGATAAAATCAATTCTCCGTCTTATAGGATTCGTAAAAAATACAGAGTGGCTTTAGATAAAGCTTCTATTCTCCCCGAGAATGAAAATACTCTGTTCCGCTTGATCCTAAGTCATGAAGGCGGGTGTATCCAAGAACTTCATGAGGCTAAAGATGATTTTAATGCTCTTCGTAAGATTGTTGAGTCTATTCTGGACGATGGAAAAGCCAAAGGTGTTTTCCCACTACAGATTGATTCCTTAAATACTTTGAAAAGAGCCTTACCCACATTGGAATGGGAGAGATTTGGTTGTCCTCCGGCTTTGGCTTACGAGATTGGCTTTTTAATAGATTTATCTCAAGATGGCTCTCATAAATATGAGGGGCTTAAGTTAAAAGCTGACCAGTATGTTTCTACAGCAGGAAATGATTATCTATTGATGTCTTTGACTTATATAGCGATGGATTTATGTATATGGTACTATGATCTGTTGCAATCTGCGGATGGATTACCTACATGCAAAGAACGTGAAGTTGTAACGGGAACTGTTACTCGCAATCGGTCCAAGTTCTATTGCGGTTCGGCAGAGATTCAGACAGTAAGAGATGGGGACGAAATCGAAATCAGAAGGATTCATCAGCATGGTCATCCATATACAATCTTCGACGAAACGACAAAAGAAACGAGGATGATTGATTCTTTTATCGCCTTCGGTGATTATAAAATTTTGCCGAAAAAGAGGGAGATACCTGGAGTCGCCTCAAAATAATTCAATAAGTTCACGTAAATTGAACATATTTTTAGTAACTTTGCATTATAAACGACTAAAACCTCTTTCAAGATATGACCGAACAGGAACTTGCAGGAATGATTTGGAACATCAAGGAGATTATCCGTGGTGTCTATGACGATACAGAAGTGGAGAACGTAATACTTCCATTCACCCTTCTGAGGCGACTGGACTGCGTGTTGCAGGACCGGTATGACAAATTGTATCAGCAATACAAGGAATTTCCTGATGAGAAGAAAGAAGTCATGCTGATGGCTCTGATGCGCCGTAATGGTCTGACATTCTTCAATACTTCCGGTCTGTCGCTCAACAAGCTGTTGGCCCAGCCCAAAATGCTTGCCGACAATTTCAAGACATATCTTGACGGATTTACCCAGAATGTACGCAATATCCTTTTGGCATTTACTCA
>OGGB01000216.1_pt1 | contig 51095 bp, 45 predicted proteins | sample 1571111 | NCBI WGS metagenome assembly OGGB01 (sample SAMEA2582067, study PRJEB24529) | metagenome | biome: Human gut stool | place: China | collected 2011
GGCAAAACTTAGATATGTAGGAAAGCATAGAAACGGATAATTGCGGAAGAACCTCGCCACACCGGACTGGCGGCTCTGCCGCACCGTAATATTCACAAAGTGTCTGGGTGTCAGCAAACGAACAGTCATCGGATGGGAACGTGATGGTCGCTACCCTCGCAATGTTGAAATACTTGAAAAAATGGCCGATATATTCCATGTGCCTCTGACCTACATACAACCGGATCAGTCTTTATTTATTGAACGCGCTGCAGCAACCTACGGAAAAAAGGGTAAAATAGAAGCCCAGCATCTCGCATTCGAGCTTACTGAGCTTTTTGCCAGCGGAGAGTTGACCGCGCAGGATATGGACGGCATCATGTATGAAATGCACAAAGCCTATTTTAAGTACCGCGAGCAAGAACGAGAAAAGAACCGAATATTGAGCCTGTAAAATTCCGTTCCATTCACTATGCCATCCTCGAAAGGAGAGCACATTATGGATTCCATTCTTATTTACCAAGCAGCCAATGACCTCGTCCAAAATACCGGCACCCGCAACATCAAACGGATTGCGCGAAGCTGCAGTCTGGACATCAGTGAAACACCCCGCTTCAAAGATGTGCTGGGTTTTCTTTCACTCCATTTTGATAAGCCATTGATACTTATCAACAGTCATCTTGATTCGCAGACAAAGAAGATGGTCTGCGGGTACGCTCTGGGGCATTATCTGGAGCATCAGATTCTTATGGACTTGCACACGCTGAATAAATCTCTGGCGATTACAGATAAGGAGATCTGTCTTTATGAGCCGAATGCTTTTGCATCCCACCTGATGCTGGACAGTGAGGAAGTCTATCAGATGACGAAACGCAAGATGAATGCTGCTCAGATTGCCACTGCCAAACGCATTCATATCAATCTGGTATTGGTGAAGCTTCTTGAACTGCATCATCTGGGGTACGATCTACGGCACTACCACGCCCAGCACCATGCGTTTATCAAAAATCTCAACCTTCCGGCACATTTTCAGTTTGATGTTGCCGCCGGATGACCTTATGTTCATATAATCCTAAAACCCGTAATGAACAAGCCACAATGAGCGTTCATTACGGGTTTTCTGTTATTTCAGTTTAGCGAGGATTTCATCGGCACTCATGCCCTCGGCAAGCAACTTCTTCAGAACGGATTCCGCTTCTGCTTTCTTTGCTTCTTCTGCAGCCTTAGCATCTGCCTTTGCCTTCTTTGCTTCCAGAGTGGCCACTTCTTTTTCGGCCTTCTTCAAAGCAACCTTCTTCACTTTCAGGTCAGCCTTCAAAGTGTCAATGTTTGCGGTGATAGATGCGATTTCCGCTGTGAGCGCTTCCTTTGCGGACTGCTTTTCTGCAATCTGCGTTGCAAAATCAGCGGTCACAGTTTTGGGCTTATTCTTGCTACCTTTAGTTCTGGGCATAGGTGATAACCTCTTTCCTGTTATAATTATTTAAGTATAGCATTGTGTTGGGGTGAGTGCAATATGATCACAACCTGTGCAATCAGAATCAATTTCTATGTGTAGCCGCTTGAACTTTTTTCTCCGCAAATTTTTCTTCGGCTTTCTTTATTCCTTCCATTGCATTTTCAAGAAATGCTCGTGCCTCCTTCATTTCTGATTTACTATTTAGTTCAATAAAAGATTCCATATAATTTCTTGCTTCCAGAAACTGATTCTTAATATTACTATAGCTATCTCCACTTGGTAATGAAATATAACACTTATTAAGTTCGCTGCAAACTTTAATACAGCTTTCTCTTATTGCTTTTTGGTTAACTCCTTGTTTATCTACTTTGAACAATAAACTACTGACTTCATTGAGCTGATTTTCCGTGACTTCTAAAATATGTTTTAGTTTTTCATACTCTTTATCATCAAGTACTTCTCGTATAGCTTGTTCAGATTTTTTTACTGATTTTTTTAATGCAAATAATTGCCAAATCGTAATTACAAATCCAAAAATCGTGACAATACTTGCTAAATTTCCAACAGCACTCCACATAATTTTACTCTTCTTTTGACTTTAAATAAGAATACTTGGGCATTTCTCCATATAAATTATCAAAAACCTCTTCCCATCTATTCTCGTCTCTGAATCCTTTTGCAAGTTCCTCACACATGTGATAATCGCCTCTATGGTCTGGAACAATTTCATACATTGCCTGTTCAAACCCACCATGACCACACTTTTCTCCTCGCTCAATGCGTTCTCTGTAATCTTGCATAAGAGCCATGATTCTTTTGTACTGTTCTCTGGTTAAACCATACTCAAAAATACTACGGCTCACGTCATCGTTATCAAAAAGCAATTGCTGACGAAACTCAATAAAGTCCAGACGTTCCATAATCTTATTATACTCTTTAGCATCCATGGCTCTTGCTCCTTCATCATCTTATTATAGTTCATCACATCTCTGCCGATCACAGATCGTTGCCTGCTGCTCACCACGAAGAGGTGTGTGATTATCCGAGCAGCATCGGGAGCCACCGCTCCCAATATTCCACATAATTCTATTCTTTTACAGATGCTTTTTTGCCTTCGTAATTCCGTAGTACATTAAACCGCCAATCATTCCACCGACTGTGTTATAGAACAAATCAGACAGTTGGAATGTACCGAGCCTTAAAAACAGCTGTAGCATCTCAATGCTTATCGAAAAGATAAACACTATCCTTCCGCTATACCACAGTATCTTCTTCCAGCTACTGCCCACTTTCTCTTGAAATGTCCATATAACCATGCTGGTGAACGGCACCATCATGATCACGTTCTCAATGCACTCAGTTGTAAGTTTCTGCTCGCCGTTCACGGTCTCCCAGATGCCCCAGCCACCCATGACATTTGACAAAGGATTTAGCCACAGGTTCCGATTCAACAGCGTTCGGAACAAGATCATCGATGTCACGAAAACCAGTAAGAACATCTTCCGAAAGAACATGCTCTCTTTAAATTTCTGATACCAAGTCACTATGGCGCTCTTCCATCCTTTGCCTGCTGCGGTAGATTCATAAGCATACAGATAAAAAAACATAGCTAAATACGAAAGAAGAAGCGAGAATCCAAACGGCTCATACAGGGCAGTCAAGATATTAGCAATAATCTTTCCGAGTAAATCAATCGTTTCTTTCATCGCTGTTTACAGATCACTGAACAAGTCAGTCTTGTACACGCCATTCTCCAGCATCTCCTTGAAACTGCCCTTTACTGCTGTGACATCTTCATGGTAGGTCATTCCGTACCAGGTATCGTTCGTTTTCAGAACCTTCACAGACATCTTTCCCTGCTCCAGCAGTTCACCGATAAAGATGGGAATCAGATATTCTGCTTTCAGAGGATTACCCGGGACCTCTTTCTTAAAGAACTCCTTAAAGCCATCTTCCAGCACATCCAAAAACTCCGGTGTCAAGCCCCACATATTCATGGAAACAAGAGAATTCACATCAACAGCTACGCCATCTGTTTCTGCCCCAGTTGCAGTTTTTACAATATTCTTGGTTTCCACAACCTCAGTCAAATTGTTCTGGTCATCCATCTTGCAAACACCACGGGTTACACCGCCATTATCGGACAGAGTATTCTTCAGCACAAAGCCAGCCATACAGGACTTTCCGCCATTCACCAGATACTCATGGACGGCTTTGAAGCCTTCCTTTCCATAGTAATCATCTGCATTTATGACAACGAACGGGGTCTTGATGACCTTCTTCGCTGCAAGCACAGCTTGACCAGTTCCCCACGGCTTTGTACGGCCTTCCGGCAGAGTGCCAGGGATATCATTAATATCCTGGAATGCATAATCCACTGTTACATCATGTTCAGCGCAGATAGCTTTAATTCGCTCACCTATAACTTCTTTGAACTCCTGCTCAATGTCCTTACGGATGATAAATACTACATTGTTGAAGCCTGCCTCAATCGCATCATGGATTGAATAATCCATGATGATATGTCCTGCCTCATCTATTGGCTCTAACTGTTTGATTCCTGTTCCAAAGCGACTGCCGATACCGGCTGCCATAATAAGTAATGTTGTTTTCATTGCTTTTTTCCTCCTATACTCATTTATAATCTAAATTTAAAGTATCCTTTATCCCCATTCACTTTTGCTTCTTATTACTTAGAGCCAGCCATATTCTCTATGCCAGCGCGTATTTCCCATCGCTACTTACTTTCAAATAGCAGTTCTATGCATACACTCACCGTCCACTTGCCTACTGCTTCCAGTTTCCGTCAAATGCCGGAACTGCATAAAACAGAGACAAGGACATTGCTACAGGAAGAGTCATCTTTTTATTCAGATTTCTCATAACCACAATCTCCTCTTTATTACGTAAACGTAAGGGGCAATTCTCTTTATACAAATAATATAAATAACTCATTTCACTTGCCAGCACAAGCTACATCATATTAATCTTTCTATCCACTATCTTTTTGACATCCACAACCATCATTTACTCTTTGCTTTCCCACAATATATGGAAAATATCGCAAAATCATTTTAGTAACACCGCAAACAATAAGTATTTCAATAGGTAACATAATCACTGTACAAACTATTCTCGTATATTGGCTAGACATAACCCAATCCCAACATCCAACCGACACTAGTAGTTTATTTAAAATACCACGAATTCGATCATGCACTAAATAAAATACTACTGTATTTTGCCCGCAAAAAGAGACAAATGAATTAGATTTCAATAGGTGTGCAATCCAAGTACAACTATATATTCCAAGAATTTCTACAACATACCAAAGCAATTGATTTGCCTCATATTCATTTATATTTACGAAACAATGATTAAAATAGTATAGAGCATAACACAGAACAATATATATTACTAACGCCATACCACTTAATAAATGGTTGTTATATAGGTTTTTTATAAAGCCAGGCTTTATTTGTTTGATGGTTACTCCACACATCATTAAAAATGCTGCGACAAAGATAATATGAATATACCAATATGGTGGAGAAACCATGATGTATTTTACATACAAAATAGAGATTTCGCACAGAATAAACGATACAACTAATCCAGTCATACGAGAAAAACATTTAGTGATAAAGAATATACTTATTTCCGCCAGAAAAGTAACATATAAAAACCACAAAACATCTCCTCTTCCGCGCTGTTGTCTTAGCAATCCTCCAATATCTCTAAGAAATAATTCAAAAGAATATTGTCCCCGTACAATACTACCAAAATCCAAAAGATATATCAGAGAAAAAATCAAAGCTGGTATAAGGATACTTTTAATTCTTTTGAACAAAAAATCCCTAAATCTTTGATTTGTTTTAAATACATATCCACTCAGGAAGAAAAATGTAGTTAAAAAAACTGGTTTAAATATACACTGAAATACAATTGGCACATATTCCATATGCGATATAAGTACAAAAATAATACAAATACATTTAAGGTTATCAACCCATTCAATACGCTGAACATTTTTTTTCAGCTCTTGCATCGCTATTCCTCCTTTATCCAGAAATAACTTCTTTGAATCTTCAGCCCTTATTTTATAAGGCTTTCAGACCTGTTCTAAAAAATCACCCTCTTTTGCAAAAATGCTTGACAAATTATTCAAAACTTACGGCGAAGCCGATTGATTATATTTTATTTCAACCGACTGAAAGTGATTTTTGGTTACCTTGTAATCCCGGCGACTATGTTACCTATCAGGATACTCTCGTATCTGATTTTCTGAAATTTGTTCAGATTCCTTTGTGCTTCCTAAAAGCACCTGGGATTATGCATATAAAGCCAACTTCATCCCGCCCGATCCTATGAACTACAGATCCATGCGAGAAGTATATGGAATTATCTCCCAGACAATAAGCAAGTAAACTCTCAGGTAACAACCAACCGATAGCAGTATCCCTGTTCCAGACTCACGGTACTCTTCCCTCTGGAACAGGGGTACATTTTCACCGTAATATACAGTATAGCTCTGTAAAACAAACTACACAGCACCTACAAACCTTTACTCGTCTAAATTCACTGTAATCTTTAATACGCCTTCATATCTACAAGGTACAAATACAATACCATCGTCAGAAATATATGCATTATCAGCATTTCCTTTAATATATAAATTTGCTAATAATTGAATTTTTTTAGGATCTTTAGCATTTAATATAGTGATTTGCCCTTTTGCAGGAAAGGAAACACACATCAATTTATTGCTTTTATTGATTGCTGGTGACCCCTTTAATCGTAATGAATCATAACTATTGAAAGCCCCTTCTTGTACGTTGCCAAAACCATTTGCTACATCTAACACCTGAATACCACTGTTGCAAATCGCAAATATCGTTTGATCATCATACGCTGCAAAACCACCTGAAGAATAAAAGTATGTGGAATTGGGCAATTCGTTATATTCATAACTTCCATCATCATTGAAAATGATTTCTGATACACCAGCTGGATGCGTTATATATAATTTGTTCGCTACTAAGTCGTCTATAATATTTCTATAATATACTGCACCACATTTAAGGTATTCAGCAACCACTATATTGTCCATATCTGATGCATCAAGAAGCATCATCATATTTAGTCTACCTGTGGTAATAATATATTTTCCATCAGGTGATACCCCAATTTGATAACAAGTATTGATTCGATTTTTTTCACTCGGAATATAGTGCCCTACTTCAGTCAATCTTGTCTCATCAATGTTATATATATGTACACCATCAATTTCTTGTGCTGTGTACACTTTCCCGTTTACAATTCTTAAATCACGAACAGCGGCTTTGGTTTCAAAAAACGCCAATTCGTTCATATCCTTATCACATATCTGTATTCCTTTTGATGTTCCGATATAAAGTTTATTCTCATACTCATCAATCGAATATGCCTGCCCTTTTACTTTATGCCTTTCTACATCTGTTGAATAATTACCATAGTCGTTATTTTGGTAGCAATCTTCCCCAGATGCAGAAGCAACTGTACGCTGATCATTTTTTATTATTGCTTCATTTAAACTATCAGTATGTATAGCAGAATAGTGGTCGGCAAAGTATACATACCCATCTCTGACGGCAACCGCCGATATTGGACTATATACCTCTTGTGCAGGATCAAATGCAAATACTGCACCCTTATTAGTAAAATCCACGTATTTATCACTTGTGTTAGGAATAGGTACAATATACTTTTCTATTCTTACTGGACTATATGGGTTTTTTAGGTCATAAATCAATAATCCGTTGTACAAATCAGCAAAATAGGCATAGTCACCAGATACTTTAACATTCCAATAGTCACTACCAATGTAATAATATCTTCCATCAGCCTTTGCCTGAGAGCATAATTTAGGACGCTCAGGATTCTCAAGAGAGTATACGCTTATCCCATTGCCTGTAGCGTATCCACTAGCTTGTTCATTACTACTATCGTTTATTTTTGAATGAAAACCAGTTGCTACAACCAAATTGCCGTTACAAATGTCTGCACCATACGCATTTCCATCAGTCTCAATATAACCAATATATTTTGGGGTGGATATATCTTTTATTTCAAACACTTCTACTCTTTGTGTAGCCCAAACACTTGCATACAAATAGTCACCATATGCAACGCAGTCAATACATTCACTTTCCTCATTAGACTTGACTGCTGAGCAAAAGACTGGATTACCTGGATCTGTAATATCATAAATCTCTAATCCATAATAACGGCTAGCTATGAAAAGTGTATTATCAACCAGATCAATCCCAGATGCTAATTCTAAAGTATCAATATGACTTCTGATAGTAGGTTTATTGGGATCAGATATATCAACAACAAAAACACCATATTCGCGACATGCGATTATTAAAATGTTGTTATCTTTTGATAATTCCATTCGCCTAATCGAACCAAATCCAGATAATTCTGAAATAACAACCGGAGCACCTTTATCGTCAAACGAACAAATATATAGTGTATTTACATCTCCAGCAAACAAGTATTTATCAGATGCTACCATATCCTGCACATTTTCTATAGGAAGTCCGGTATCATAAGAAATATCTTCTGTGTTGCATTCAACGTAGCTACCATAATACTTGGCTGGTAGTATTTCATTTCCAACATTTGCAATTTGAATAGATTCGATTTTTCCGCCTATCTTATCCGGAATTTTAAAAGTTATATTAGTTAAATTAGTAACTCCGGTAATTGGTAGGAAAAATTCTGTTGATTGAGGTTGAATGATACACGAAGTAGTAAGCACGCTCTGATCGTTTGAATACGCCTTTACACTAAGACTACTACTTTTCTCAAGAGAAGAAGCTTTAAAATAAATGAGCAATTGATCCGATTCACTACATTCTATCGATGTGTCAATCGAAACAACAGTGTTCACATATGTATTGGACTCTTGATTTTGTATAGCATCATCTGTACTAAAAACAACGGTACCCGGCAATTCTGTCTCTGTATCCACATTTAAATCTGATATAACTAATGCATATTTTTTTTCTTCTTCTAACTGTTTCTGTCGGTCCTCTTTAGCTAGCTGCTTATAATACTCAGATCTCTCAAGATCAACTTGATGTTCTCTCCACAACAAGCCCCCAAGAATCACAAACAATACAATGCACAGCAACGATAGTAATTTATTTTTTTTCATAGACGCCTCCTTAAATACGAATATTTACGCCTCTTAAACCAATTATTGTGTACTGTTATTTTAACCACACACATCTCTTCTCATCCATAAATCTATGCACCGTTACGCTTTTTGCCGAATCAAATTCAGCAAAATATTCTTATACTTCATATATATCCCAACCGTTATGACTGCTAAAATTAAATATCTTATAGCAATATATGGATATATTAATTGCAACAGAACTGCTACTACTGTTTCTACAAGCACCGATGCAACCATAAAGCTGTGTTCATATATATCCACATGCAAAATATACTTTGTGATAAAATAATGTACCAGCATTAATACAAAGTAACTGAAAAAGGTCGTATATCCAGCAGCTACAAAACCAAACTTTGGAACAAATATTAAGTTAAGAATTAGATTTAGGCATGCAGCAATTACAGTTCCTGCTCCAATATATGTCGTCTTTTTTAAATGCAATTCAATATGCTCATAATTTCCATATATAAATTTGCATACTAAACCTAATACAATCGGTGCAACTACCCATTGTCCTTGCTTATATTGATCGCCACCTAAAATCGCAATTGCTTCTGGAGCAATGCACATACACCCAAATCCAATATAGCAACCAAACAGAATCAAAGATTTCAAATTATTTTTTATTTCTGAAAAATTCCCCAACGCATACGAATCATGAAACCATGGCAACCACGCTTGACCTATTGAATCATATACTAAACTCACTAAAATAGCTAACTGATAAGCTATTGTATATACTGCTGTCAGCTCTGTTCCACACGATTTTGTTATAACAATTCGATCAGATTGGGCCAAAATATTTAACGATACACTATTTAAAACTAACGGCAACGAGATCCCTAATCCATACCGAACAAACTTGGGGTCAAATTTTAGAGATTTAATACGAATTGAATTTATCCAAAGTCCTAAAGATAGTAATACCGTAGGAACTACTATTCCAATAATTCTACCCAAGTACTTTTGCCCTGACATATTGAAAACAAGCATTAATGACACAGATACCGAAAATACAGTTGTATATAGCGTAATTAAAATGTTACCTTTATACTTATACAAATATTTGAATTTAGCTTGATATAATGCAATAGTTGGTGATGCCACTAAATAAATAGCTAGAATTCTAGTCAATATAGGCGATAATTCCAATAACCTGCTAACTGGATCAACAAAAATAAGCCCGAATGCAGCTATTAATGAACTTATAACAAGAGAAACAAGTTGCATGTTACCCACATATTCATTCAACTGATCCTTAAAGTCAATCTTCGCTCGCCCAATACTATAGGTCAGATTTAAAGTACAAAAAGTCGACAATAATGTATACCATGAAGTAAAAGTTGCTGTTATACCGTAATCATTCACGGACATCATTCTAGTAAATATTGGTGTAGTCAATACCAAGATTGCCTTAGTCGCTACATTAGAAACTGTATACCACACTCCAGCCTTAAATGCTTTACTTCCGAGATTCTCCTGCTTATTCGGTGCATCATCTTTGCTCATATTATTCTGCACCCCCAATATATTCTGCAAGTTTTGCAATACTCTTATTTCTCATTTCTTGAATTTTCAAATTTACAACATCATAATCGATTTTGTTTTCTTTCTCAATGGGATAAGACATTCCATCACGCTCCTCTATTTCCAACCATTTCGCCAATGAAACCATACGTGAAAAATTGGCTCTATTATAAAAATAGACTTCTTTATTATAATACAAGGAGAATAATAATCCGTGAAAAGATGCCGAAAAAACCATGTCAGCATTCTTTATTAAGTAAAGAAAGTCCTCTATCTTTGTTGGGCGAATAGATTCAATCCCCTCTATTTTTTTTCCATAATTTATGTAGTAAACCTTTTTATCATTATCCCTTCCATATCGAATTGCATCTTGGAAGATCTTACCATCCTTATCAGAAAAATAAATCAATACATAGTTCTTCTTATTTAATGTGCTTTTATTAGCAATTTCATCCCAGAAATCAATCCCCCAAAGCATTGTTGGATCAACAACTTCATCAGGGCGATTATCCGTTAGTTCCTCAATCCAATCTGCAACTATTGATTCTCTTACCCCAATATAATTAAAACGTTTTAACAAACAAGAAATCTTACTCTCATATTCTTTAGGCCACTTTAATCCAGCAGAAGAAGCAAACGCTATCTTCTTTTTTTCATCTGCTACAAAATCTAAAAAATAGGTAAAATCATTTCCTGTAACATTTAATCCCCAAACGATGTCACTTCCCACCAAATATATATCATATTTATTTCCAATGCTAGATACTGTTTCCTTTGTATAAACTGGACTCATCTTAGCATAAGATGCTACAAAAGAATTGAAATCATTTTCTTTATCTCTTATTCGTTTTCCATACCGAACCTGCCGATAAATAGTTTTTAAATTCAGTTTATGAATACCAAAGAATTCACGATTCTCTATTGCTTCACATCGGTAGTCAATAAGTTCGACATCATACCCCATACTTTTAATCATTTCATACAATGCGAATGTTTGCAGAGCAGACCCAAAATTAGTTGTATGATGAATTGTCAACATTGCTATCTTTTTCATAAAAATACGACATGCAACTTCCTGCATTTACTCCTTTCCATGAAGTTATTAATTTCTCCTCAACTTGCAAGCTCATATACGCCTTGCGAATCACCCATTCTAATGATAACAGTTCACAATAATCATTCATTAGCGCCGTCATCTAAAACCATATCCTTTATTGCCAAATAATTTGCAATAGCTAAAAATACATAAAAGTAACTATACGACGTCAAAACTTCACTGATCATTGCTATTTCAAATCCAATCAATATCGCAACAATTGCTTTATTTGAGCGAGATCTCAAATTATCAATTGGGGATACAGAGAAAACCAGAAGCAAAATAAATAACAGAAGTGCAATTAGCCCTCCGTCTATACAAAATTGTAAAAAATTATTGTGCACATAAGTTGTCGCTGTGGCGTATGCACCCCTTGCAATCATTTTCATACGAAAGCCATAGCCAAATATAGGTTTTTCCATGAATGCTGAAATTGTATTTGTCCAAATCGCCAATCTTCCTGTCATTGTCATTGATTCACCTAACATACCAAACAACAACGACATATAATCAAAACTTTGAACGGTTACAATCATAAAATTGTACAAAGTCAAACCTATAACCCACACATAAGATTTTATACGATTAATAGCCGAATACTTGGCCATAACTATAAAACCTACTGTAACCATAATACCAACAATTGCTGTAGAAACCGATTCTCTTAACATAAAAATCATATTAGGAAGAATAATGCAACTTACTAATACTGCAGATATAATTCTCTTTATATTGATTTTCCGGCAATAAACCAGCAAAAAGGTTATCATTATCATAGGATATGATAATGTAGTAATGTTCGTTCTCGGCCCAAATAGATATTCGTGAAAAATGATACCCTTGCCACATACAACATTCAAAATCGAGTAAAATGAGAATAGCTTTAATATTCCATTCCAAACGATTTCTTCATTTTTCCAAAGGCACATCTCCACGTGTATTACAACAAAAATCAGGGCTACTGTATTTCTAATTAAAGAGGTACTAAATCCTCCCTGAATACAAGTGTTTACAAATAAATATAATTGCAATAACATATTTATTTGCGAGAATCTCGATGGCCTATATTTTATTTTAATGATGTTTAAAAATATATTCGCTACCGAAATAGCCAGTAATACATCAAATATCTTGCTTATAAATCCAATTTCTGTAAATCCTGTCAATTTGAAAAATGGAAGCAATATAAAAACAAATTTTAATTCTCTCGTTGAAATCTTCATCTACATCTCCATACTATTCAAATATCGTATTTAGAGTTTGACCCACCTACAGTTCACCTTATTCTGTTACAACATTCTATATATCTTAAACGCAACTCATAAATACTGACACATTTTTTACTGCAATTCCTTGCTTATTCCATTCTCCCAAAAATATTTATTAATTGCTTCTAAGTCATCTCTATTATATGGGCGATCATTGCATTCAATCGCCCTTTTTTTTGCAAGCTTCGATAATGATCCTATTACTACTGCTGGATTTCCTCCAACAATCATATCCGGAGGCACATCACGCGTAACTACACTTCCAGCAGCAACCAATGCATTCGGGCCGATTTTTGTATCATATAAAATTGTAGAATTAGCACCAATTACACAATTATCATATATTTCAATCTTTCCCATATAAAATCGATTTGTTCCAGCCGGATAATTCTCATCATTCATATCACGAAACATAGATTGAATAATATCGTGCGTTATAAATCTTACATTCGCAGCAATACTGACATTGTTCCCAATTGATACAAGTTGCGGCTCGCTTGGCAAATCAAACGGCTGATAAAGGCCTCCATCTCCATAGGAATGAAACACTTTCCATTTTTTCAACAGTTTTGCACGTTTTCTGCTATTTGAACCAGTTCTTAAAAACAATAGAATCTGAATTATAGCTTTTTTCTTTTTTAAGATTTCCATTATCATAAAGTTATACTCACCTCACCCGAATATCTCGTAATATCCTTCAATTTCATCTGCGTTTCCATAATTATTAGAAGATAAATATTGTGAGTAGCCCGCTCCATTTTCTAACATAAACATTATCTTTTCAGCTAAATCTAAAGGAGTCATTTCACATATTACGCCTTCCTCACTCTTCAGCTGATCTCGAACTGTTGTATAATTTGTCGCAACAATTGGTTTTGATAAAATTTTAGCTTCATCTAATACAATTGATTTTCCTTCAAATCTTGAACTTTGAATAATAACATCCGAATTTTTTATATAAGGGTAAGGATTCTCACGGGAACCAATAAAATGCATTACATCTTCTAAACAGAGTTTTTTTACCATTTCTTTCAGTTCGCGCTCCAGAACTCCTGAGCCTAAAATATACCAGTTAAACCGAACTTCTTTTGCTTTCAAAATCTGTGCAGCCTCAATTGCAAGGTCAAAACCTTTTTGAGGATGAAGTCTTCCAATAGAAACAAGAATTTTAGCATTAGGATCAAACTCTTCTGGATAGAATTTATCTGCTAAATCAGCGATAACTTTTTCCGAAATAAGATTAGGCAATACTGATACTTTCTTACTTTGACTTGGGAAACACTGCTTCAATACTTCTGCACACGCATCAGAGATAGTCACAATTTGATCAATCTTTTCTATATATGGCAAATCGTAAGCCTCTGACAAGCCTGTTTTGGGATATTCATTATGAATCCACCCAATTTTTTTCTTTGCTCTAACTTTATCAACCAAATAATAGTACTGTTCTCCCTGTAGATAGGCGATAGCCACATCATATTCCTTTGTACATACAGGAAGAATTCTACTATAAAATTTATTCCACCGATACTGCTTATGTTTTGCGGTGCCGCCTTCACGAAACTTCGAGTATGTTGTTGCTAACACACGGTACGCAAACATTCCTACATCTTTATATTTATCTGAAGAATCACTATATAATCTGTGAAGCTTGTCGTAACCATCGTGCAAAATATTTACTCGCTCATCAACTTGTCCAAGAAACATTCCCTTCTCTTGAAAAAGCAACAAATCCACTTCATACTTGTCATAATCCATAAGTTGTAAAAGATTTACAAGACTTCTTTCGGCACCGCCATTCTGGAGGTTACTCATAATAAATAATAATTTTTTTTTCATGAATATCTCTCCCACACCTCCCTATTATTACAATTGTTTTTCTGCCATATCAAGTGCCGCTGCAATGGTTGCGTCCATATCGTAATACTTATATTCGCCCAGACGGCCGCCGAAGATGACCTTCTCCTCTTGATCTGCCAGAGCCTTATACTGTGCATATAGTGCACTGTTCTTTGCATCATTAACGGGATAATAGGGTTCATCACCTGGCTTCCACTCAGAAGAATACTCACGACTGATGACTGTCTTGGGCAAATCGTTGCCCTCTGCGTCCTTGCCAAACTCAAACCACTTATGCTCGATGATACGTGTCCAAGGAGTCTCACGGTCAGTATAGTTCACTGCAGCATTGCCTTGGAAATTGGGCATATCTAGCAGTTCAGTCTCAAAGCGAACGGAGCGATACTCCAACGTCCCCAACTTGTAACCAAAATAGGCATCGATTGGACCTGTGTAGACCACCTTCTCTGCCAGTGTGTCCAGTTCCTCCTTCTGCTCCAAATAGTCAATGTTCAGGCGAACCTCGATACCCTCCAGCAGATTCTCAATCAGCTTGGTATAGCCGCCCATAGGGATGCCTTGATAGAGTGCGTTGAAGTAGTTATTATCGAAAGTCAAGCGGACAGGCAGACGCTTGATGATAAAGGCAGGCAGATCCTTGCAATCTCGCCCCCACTGCTTCTCGGTATAGCCTTTGACCAGCTTCTCAAAGATATCACGACCGATGAGGGAGATAGCCTGCTCCTCCAGGTTCTGAGGCTCACCAACAATCTCCTTGCGCTGCTCTTCAATCTTTGCCAAGGCCTCTTCAGGAGTTACCACGCCCCACATCTTATTAAAGGTGTACATATTGAAAGGCAAGCTATACAGTTCACCCTTATAATTAGCAACTGGACTGTTGGTGAACCGGTTGAACTCAGCAAACTGCGTGATATATTTCCAGACCTTTGTGTTGTTAGTGTGGAAGATATGTGCGCCGTAGACATGAACATTAATACCTTCCATGTTCTCGGTGTAGATATTTCCCGCGATGTTAGAACGTTTATCCACTACTAAAACAGTTTTACCAGTTTTTTTGGCTTCGTGTGCAAATACAGCTCCATACAAACCAGAGCCCACAACTAAATAATCGTACATACTTCCTTCTCCTTATTGCAACTTCAACTCGTTAATCACGTGATCTACAAACTCTTTTTTCCCTTCCTTGGACCAGTAATGTTTCATCATTGCTTGTCCGTTTTCAGCAATTCTTTTTACTTCTTCCGGTTTATTTTTTAACCAATTCATAATTTCATCGAAATTGTGGAAATCCCAATCGATTGCTACATAGGTTTTTCCATCAACATACCATTGTGGAAAAGTTCTAAGATGCTCAACAGAGGGTTTAATCAGAGCAGCTCCATATACAAAGCATTCAAAGTCTCTTCCACAGATTTCGCCCCAACCAAACGGACTAAGCACCGAACGAGTTTTCTGCAATTCCCTATTATATTCTTTTTTGGGTACCTTCTGTGTAGGATCAGGATATTTCAAATTCTTACACTCAGACAACTTTTTCATACAAGCTCTTCTTTGGTATCCCGCAACTTCAGACCACGCACTCCCCCTAAAATGAGTATCGAACACTTTATCTTTACCGCATTCTTTATACTTTGGAGCCTTTCGTGAAAACGGATGCAAATACTGTACGCCACCATTCTGGAATAAATCTCCAATAGCAACATTCCAAGCAAGACCAATCTTATCCATATATTGTGCATCTAAAGGCTGATTTATTGTACCAGAAACGTTTTTGTCATCCAAATTATATTTTTCATGATAATACTGGCAGTGAATGCGCCCTCCCCAAATTGGCTTCTTGTACATTTCAATATCCACCAACAGCTGCTTTTTAAGATAGCGGTCAACATACGGCAAAACCTCAAAATGACATGTACCTGTGCTATCAGCTGTATCAAGCCAAACAAACCAATTGCTTTGAGTTTGAGCCATTTTCAAAATGTCAGCCAAGACTTCATTCGATTGATTAAACAATTCTGAATCATGGTGGTATGCAAAAAAAATAATATCATATTTTTTTCTCTGCAATTTTTGCTTTAATTTTTCAGAATCGAATTTATGCATACAATATTCGTGAAAATCGGCATACTCAATCTTAAATCCGCGCTGTTTAAATTCATTGTGTGCAGAAAAAAGCGCCTTTAACCACCTAAAAATATAGTGTGAACCATCGTAAAAGACAGTTATAGTCCTACTGTTCATTTGATCCTATTCTCCTTTATTTTCGTCAGCATCAATAGCCATTTATCTGCAATAAATCCCAATTCCAATCTTTTACATTCTAAACTAGCTTTTTTGCCAACTTCCTCACGTAAACTTTCATCCTGCATCAACTTTTCTAACACATGTTCAAGTTCAGTTATCGCTCCAATAGGTACCAAAAATCCATTTTCCCCATCTTTTATAAGTTCACGTGGACCGCTGATACAATCCGTGGATACACACGGTAAACCAGCATACATCGCTTCACATAACACATTAGGAAAGCCCTCATAAAATGACGAAAGAACAAATATTTTCGATTTTTTCATCTCGACAAAAGGCTCTTTAGTGTGTCCGCACAATTGAATTTTTCCAGAATCGCCTAATGAATCAATGATTCGCTGAAGTTCTTCTTTCATGTTTCCTACACCAAAAATCTTCAGTTTCCACTCAGGATTCTTATCCGACACATTATGAAATGCTTTAATCAGTGTCTTGAAATCTTTTTGTTTTTCTAACCGACCCACTGAAATTACTACATTTTCCTTTGTTACTGTTTCACCTGTGATCTGGTTGTTCATTTTTTCTGTATCTAAAGGATTTTCAATCACACATAACTTCTTTTGTAAATACTTTGGATACATCTTACGTATTTGCTCCGTTTGAACAACAATCATATTCGCGCGTCTATATAATTGGCAGCTAACCCAAAAAACTAATTTCGAGTGTTCCTTTAAAGGGTTATTTCTATCGCATACAACAATTTTAGATTTATTAAATAGCGAAGTCACTAACAAAAGCAGATTACACCTACTCAAGAAAGATATTGATACATCTGCCTTACTATTTTTCAAATATTTCCTTATTCCTTTAAAATCATACCAACACTCAAAAATGCTATTTGGGGAATTAGCATGTATCTTATTCAACTTAATTTCGCACGGAATCTCATAGAATTGCTCTCGCTTTTCCAACGAAGTTATTCCCACACTATGACCCAATTCAGAAAAGCGTTTTGCAAGCATTACAAGAACATTTTCTGCGCCTCCGCCAGATATGCTACTGATATAAAAATCAATCTTCATTCTGTATTATCTCCATATTCATCGAATCAAAAATAGAACACATAACACCATTAGTCTCTCTGGAAAATATCTCTTGTATAAACTTTTTCCTTCACATCGTCCAAGCTTTTATCATAGCGGTTTGCAATGATTGCCTGACTCTGTTTCTTAAACTCTTCCAAGTCGTTAACAACACGGCTACCAAAGAACGTGTCCCCATTTTTCAGCGTAGGCTCATAGATGATGACTGTTGCACCCTTGGCCTTAATACGCTTCATAACACCCTGAATGGAACTCTGACGGAAGTTGTCACTGTTACTCTTCATAGTCAGTCGGTAAACGCCCACAACAACTTCTTTTTCTTTGCTTTCATCCCAGCAGTCATTTGCTTCATAAGCACCAGCAATCTCCAGCACACGATCAGCAATGAAATCTTTGCGCGTACGGTTTGATTCCACGATTGCTTCAATCAAATTTTCCGGTACATCGGCATAATTTGCGAGCAGCTGTTTAGTGTCTTTGGGCAGGCAGTACCCGCCGTAACCGAAGCTGGGATTGTTGTAATGAGTACCGATACGCGGATCAAGGCAGACGCCGTTGATAATCTGCTGGGTGTTCAGGCCCTTCATCTCTGCATAGGTATCCAATTCATTGAAGTAGCTAACACGCAGAGCCAAATAGGTATTAGCAAACAATTTGACCGCTTCTGCCTCGGTAAAGCCCATAAACAGCGTATCAATGTTTTCCTTGATTGCGCCTTCCTGAAGCAATTCAGCAAAAATATGTGCAGCCTTCACCAGACGGGCGTTTTCTACATCCGTACCAACGATGATACGGCTCGGATACAGGTTGTCGTACAGAGCCTTGCTCTCACGCAGGAATTCCGGGCTGAAGATAATGTTGTCGCAGTGATATTTTTCACGGACGCTTGCGGTGAAACCAACAGGAATCGTAGACTTGATGACCATAATTGCTTCAGGGTTATACTCAATTACCAACTTAATAACAGCTTCAACCGCAGAAGTATCAAAGAAATTTTTCTTACTGTCATAGTTGGTAGGAGCCGCAATAACAACAAAGTCAGCGTCAGAGTATGCTTCTTTTGCGTCCAGCGTTGCGGTCAAATCCAGTTCTTTCTCTGCCAGATACTTTTCAATGTATTCATCCTGAATTGGAGACTTTTTATTATTGATGAGTTCCACCTTTTCCGGCACAATATCCACTGCCATAACCTTATGATGCTGGCTCAGCAGCGTTGCAATGGAAAGTCCAACGTAGCCAGTTCCGGCCACGGCAATTTTCAAATCCTTAAAATCTCTCATGATTACTTTCTCCTCTCTCTTTGTGTTTTTATTTTGAATACACACTTTTCACATACTCATAGCTGTTAATATCGCCAATGTCATACCGCTTACCCGGCATGATGTAAGCGTGCATCGGGGTCTGCTTGCTCAACCAAGCCGCAAAGCTGCCCGGTGCGTCATAGCCGCAGCCATTATTGAGTGCTTCCTGAATCCTCTTTACATCACAGGCACGGTAGCAATAGAACGGCGGCACAGCCAGATTTCCTTTTGGTTCCTTTGGCTTTTCCTCATAGCTCGTAATCAGATCCGAGTTATCAAGCGTGATGATTGCTGTTTTCTGCTGCTTTTTCAGTTCGTTTTCCTCATGGCACATCACACAGGAAGTATTCTTTTCCTTGGCAAAATCAACGAACTTGGAAAAGCTGAAATCCAGCACATTATCGCCAGCCATAACCAGCAAATCATCAGCCAGATTCAGCTTTTCTACCGCCAGTTGAATATCTTTGACTGCTCCCAGACGAGTTTCATTGGTGCTTGTACCATCGTCGATCACAGTAATCTCATAAGGCCGCGTCTTTTGCTTATTACTTTTCCAATCCTCAAAATGCTGTGCGAACTTGTGGTTGGAAATCACCACAAATTCGTCAATGTCGGTGGTGTCCACCAGATCATCCACCAACCAATCAAGGATGGATTTCTCGCCCACTTTCAGAAGCGGTTTCGGGAAATTCTCTGTCAGCGGATAAAGCCGTGTAGCATAGCCCGCTGCCAAAATCAAACATTTCATCTATGTACTCTCCTTACAGTTCCACGCCATCGGCACTCTCGCACAGATGGAAACTATACTTTCCTTCCAACGCCGGAAATGCTTTCAAATACTCAGAGCTTACTTTGGCTTCAATATCTTCGGCCTTGTCCGGGGCGATCAGTGCCATACAGCAGCCCTTGAAGCCCGCGCCAGAGAAGCGGCCACCGTAGATACCATCGGTATCGGTCATGATCTCATACAGCTTTTTCAGTTCATCGCAGCCACACTCATAGCTATAAATAGAGGATTTTCCGCTTTCAAAAACAAGCTGACCGTAGCCCTCCAAATCACCTTTACGCCACAGTTCTGCACCCTTTTCGGCACGAGCGAACTCACTGTAATAGTGTTCTGCACGTCTGCGCCACAGTTCGGGCAGACGTTCTTTATAGGCTTCAAAGACCTCAAACGGTACATCACGGAGCCGGGTGTTTGCAAAGGTATCGTAGTCCATCCCTGCATAGCCCATCAGTGCATAGGCCGCTGCCTTGCACTCATCTTGCCGCAGATTGTACTTAGAGTTTTTCAAAGAACGCTCCAAGCCGGAGAAGAAAATCGCCACCTTATAAGGTTTCATTTTCCCACTGGTTGGAATTAACTCATAGCTATCATCTTTCGTGTCAAGGTACAACAAGTGATTTCTCTTGGAATACACCTCACAACTCTGATCGAGTTTGCCGCAAGCAACACCAACATACTGGTTTTCTGCGGCCTTCGCCGTGAGAATCATCTCCATCGGCTCTAGATGGATACCATTCACTTTGCACAGTGCAGACAAAAAGCAAATAATGACCGAAGCCGACGAGGACAAACCGCCAATCGGCAGGCTACCCTCGATGATGCCAGACAGACCAACTTTCAGGCGGTACTTTTCTCCCAGCATCTTTGCCGCACCACGCAGATGATCAGCCCAGTCTCCCTGCTTTTCTTCCGGCACTGCATTTACAAAGAACTGGGCACGCTTCGGGAAGTTCAGCGACTGCAGCTCCACCACACCATTCTGTTTCGGGTGGTAGGCCATGTGGATTCCCTTGTCGATTGCCAGACCGTTGATTTTTCCGTACTGATGGTCGATATGCGCTCCAAGCGGACTGATACGGTACGGGCAGAACGCCACATCAAACGGCTCCTGATGATATAATTCCTTGTAAACCTCAACACACTTCATCGGTTTATTTTCCTATTCTTCATTATTTGTAGAACTTTGCGTACCACTCAGCGAACTTCCGCAAACCCTCGCGCAAACTGGTAGAGGGCTTATATCCGAAGTCACGCTCCAACGCACTGGTATCTGCATAGGTCACAGGTACATCACCCGGCTGCATCGGAACCAGCTCTTTGTGTGCCTCGAAGTCATAATCTTCCGGCAGAACCTTTGCACGAACCAGCTCCTCGCTCAGAATCTGCACGAAGTCCAGTAGGTTCTCAGGGTTCTGATTACCGATGTTGTAAACTGCATACGGCGGAATCGGCAGACCATCTTCACCGTTCTTCTTGTCCGGTGCCTTCTTCATCACACGGACAACGCCCTCAACGATGTCATCCACATAAGTAAAGCTTTCCTATTTCTTTATTTTGAAAAATACGTGGGAATTTCTTGTTGAGTAGACATTTCTCAGTGCGTACCAAAAACGCCTCTTTTTTCGGGCTTGCATATGACATTTTGGTTCATATACAAGCCCCTATGTCTTCTCATTTTTATCCAGTTCGGTGAACTTCATGACCACTTTATAGTCATCTCACGAAGCCACCTTGTATACAATAATTTGTGATCCTACATCGCGCCGTCCCGTTTGAATACGACCAGTACGGTTTTGAAAAGGATCTTTATATCCAGAGCAAAGTTCCACTCTGCAATGTACTGCCTGTCGAGTTTTACTACATCCTCGAAGTCAGTGATGTTGCTTCGTCCGCTGACCTGCCACATTCCTGTAATGCCAGGTTTGGTGGCAAGGCGGGCACGGTGGTGAAGGTCATATTTGTCCCATTCATCTACCGTCGGCGGTCTTGTGCCTACAAGGCTCATGTCACCTCCTGATGTAAAGGTAGAAACAACTTTTTTTCAAAGAAAATTTTTCATCACAAAACCATGCAATTACCCTCAAAAAATCGCACAAAAAAAGAACCTCCGATTTCTCAGAAGTCCTTATTTTACGCCATTTCTTTAAAATTCATCTGCTGTCTGCACTGTTGCCTGCTTCATATCAAATTCGACCAGATTATGCTCTATATGGCACATTCCAGTCAATCGGTATGTCTTTTCCTTATCCCAATTACATGTATTCCAGATCATCCGTAACATTGGCACACTACTGATCTTAAATTCCCAATTCTCCGGATTGTATTTAGGCACACGAAAACATTCTGCTTCCTTTCTGGCACATGCCTGTACCACTAATCCTTTCTTATCAGGGTTAAAAAGGAACCGTATGTACCTCGGCTCTCCCAGTGCCACTATTGTTGAATGAAAAATTCTTATCTTTCCCCATTTTTGGCACAAAGAAATCCCTGGTATCATCATATTGTTTTCCTGCATATTGATACCTCCAATCTCAGAGCAGACTTTTCCCTGTCTTCATCTATTTTGGTGTTGTAAATTCCGCATATCCCTTCAGCATATTTATTTCCAAGGCTTTCTTATGTTCCTCTACTGGCACTCCAAAAGAATCTTTCCATTCTTTCGGATAAAAAGGTGTACGAGTCTTTTTATTTATTTCTTCAGTAGCAGTATTATCCTCTGATGCATTTGATAATGACGTTCCTTCTATATTATTGCTACTCTCTGCATTTTCCTGATTTTCTGCATTTTTCTTCTGACGTTTTCCCTTAGTATCCAGGTATATCTCTGTCTCCATCAAATCAAATACATATATTGTCTCACCTTCAAATGAAATCTTATGTCCTAAAATCTTATAACGGCAATCCAGATTCCACCCCATCATTTCATACATCATGGCAGAAAAGATTTTGTTTGTCATTTTCCTGCTTTTTCTTTTATCTGGTTTTGCCACGCACCAGCGAAGTGCGTCTTTATCATTTTCTTCGCACTTTCGGACAACCATTCTTTTATTTTCCTGGTTTACAAGTATCTGTATATAAACTGCATCCTCTAATCCGGCAATGCAGGCTGTATTAAATGTTACGCTGTCTCTCCGGATCACAACAGCAGGCTCCCTTAAATGTGCAAACAACTCACGTCTGACAACCTGATAACCGTCATAACTGAAATCCTCTGCCAACTCTATCGCTTTTTGATCAACAATCTCCTGCTCATCTGTGTAATTTGTTATATCACTCATATGTAGCACACCTCATTCTATCTATCAGTTTCTCAGCTTCATCTATCAAATCATCCAATATTTCTCTGGTTATAATTTCCATGCCTTCAACCGTCTTTGCCGGGCGTAGTATTTCCCAATTTCCTTTATATGCTACTCGTTGAAGAAAAACTGTTCTGTTTGTTGTTTCTCCAAAATTATGAATCCATGCTTTTGGATAAAGTACTTTCTTAACAGTCTTCATATTTTCAGATGGGGCTTCTACCGATGAGTCTATATGTTGTTCGTCAACATATTCTTGTACGAATACCTCTGGTTCTTCTAATTCAAATATCAATAGTTGTTCGTCTGAGTTGCCACAAAATTGTCCTCGTAATTTATATTTGCAATCGCTATCCCAATTCATAAGTTCAAATAACGGTTCCGAGAAGCCTTTGCAGCTCTTAGGCAGAACTGCCCAACGTCCATTTCGTATAGTTCCCCATTTTATCGCATTTACATTACTTTTTTCACATGGACGAACAGTAATACATTTCTCTACTGAATTAAATAGCAACTCCACATATTCTACATTTTCAAATTTTTTCATACATGCAGTATTAAACGCAATCTTTCCAGAAGATATTGTAACTGCCGGATCAAATCTTGTTGAGAAAAACTGTGCTCTTACGATCTCATATCCGCTCAAGTCGAAAGTACTTTTGATCGTTTTCTCTTCATGAATCTCGTTTGAATCTTCATCATATGCACTTAATGATGCTTTTTTATAATCATCAGTTGAAAATCCATTCCATGCCCGGTTTACCGGCACAAATCCTTTTAATACCCCTTGATCAACTACCTGTAATGTAGGCAAAGGATACCCTTTTCTACTATACTTTCCTGCTTCTAACAGTTTTTGTGCCGCATTATAAATTTCTCTGCTTACTATTGCCTCATGGTGATCTGCTTGCCTGTATTGATTTCTGTCATGGTTATTTTTCTTTGACTTATGATCCAGATAATTTGGTGTAAATGTTTTTCTGGATAAAACATCGCCACAATGTCTTTCATTGCGAAGAATATTTACAACTGCACTTCCTGTCCACTTTGTGTTTCCCAGTTTTGTTTTCCGTCCCAAATCCATTAATACCTCAGCTATTTCAGAAGTCGGAAAACCACTTAAAAACAGATAATAACACAGTCTGACCGTATCTGCTTCTGTTTCGTTGATAACAAGATTTCCATCCTCGTCTTTATCATATCCTAAAAGTTTTGGTGTCAGAAAAATCCCCCTTGAAAACCGTTGTTCAATAGAGATGTTCATAATTTCACTTTTCGTGTGCGATTCTTCCTGTGCTGCTGCCGACAACACTGCAAGCATCATTTCACTTGTATTATCAAGCGTATAAATGTGCTCTGTCTCAAAAAATACACCCACCTGTGGCTTCATATTTGCCAGTTCACGAACCTTAGCAATACAGTCAACAATATTTCTGGCAAATCTGGATACGCTTTTGGTAACTATCAAATCTATTCTTCCAGCTTGGCAGTCTGAAATCATACGGTTGAATTCATCTCTATGCAATAAGGATGTTCCTGAAATACCTTCATCTGCATATATTCCAACAAGGTTCCACCCTGCATGTTCTTTTATCATATCTTCATAATGATTTTTCTGCAGTTCATATGAAGATGTCTGATTAGCATCATCCGTAGACACACGACAATATGCACACACTCTTTTTGTGCCTACATCCTCAAATAGTTTTTCTTTCTGTTTCGCTGGAATGAACTCCAATTCACTACGATCTACGCCCTTGTATCTTGCACGAATCTTCTCTTTTCGTTCTTCCTGGCTTACAGCATGTTTTTCTTGTTCATTCATATGCTGTCCCCCACTTCCATATGCCAGTACCATATCTTGCCTTTTTTATATGCACTAATCTCCGCAATTTTCTTTGCTTCCTGTACCGTTCGCTTGGCAATACCATATTCTTTCATTTTTTCATAGATATATGTACTTGGCAGATCTTCCACCGCCAACAACGTTTGAAGATATTCAACCGCAACATCTTTTTTGGCGGTACTTTTTTCCACAGCCAGCAATTCCTCTATATTTATCTGACATTTTCCCATCCAGTGAAAACCTTTTTCTTTATCCAGTTCAAATCCGATTGGTTCGCCTTCTGGTGCAAGGCTCGATTTCACCGGAAACATATATCTTTTCCATGGTTCTTCTTTGTCTCTTGATACCATAAGAATACTTCTCACTGTTGCGGCAATATCAATACTTCCTAATCCTCTATAAATCTGCTTTCCACCGCTATTCTTTGTCATATGTCCCACCAGAACAATCGCACAGTTTGTTTCTTCTGCAACCTTGGATAGTTTTGACAGTGTTTCCCGCATTTTTACGGCATTGGTCATATTTCCATTATGTCCAATAAATGCCTGTATCGGATCAAGCACAACCATTTTTGCACCAATCTGGTTAATTGCAGTCTTTATGCGTTCATCTTCCAGTGTCAGTTCTCCATTATCGTCTTTTATAAATGCAACTCTATTACAATTTGCCCCTGCCTGTTCAAGTCTTGGTTTTATCGTATCGCCTTTTCCATCTTCTGAACATTGATATATCACAATCTCCGGTTCTTTTATCTTTTGACCGTCCGGTAAATATCCGCCTTTTGTCAATATAGCTGCAATATGAATAATTAATGTTGATTTTCCTTCTCCCGGATCACCCTGTAACATTGTAATTTTCCCACAGGGAATATATGGATACCATATCCATTCCACCTCCGAGGTTTTCACGTTGGAATAAAATTCAACACCTGTAATTGTATCTTCCAAATTTGATACCCCCGGTGTTTTATGTATTCTTCTACTACATATGAATAATTGCACTAAAGTTCTACTTATATTTAATTATAATATATCTCTTTTAGGAATACAATAAGGAATATCAAATGTGTGTGGAGTTTCATTGTAAACATTAACTAATAGTCAAAGTCTAGGAGGTGACAGGTTTGGAAGTAGAAATTGATTATCTTGCTATTGGAAAGAGAATCCGCACTGCACGTCTGTCAAAAAAAATGACTCAGGAAACACTTTCAAATATGATTGACGTTGCCCCTACCTATGTCAGCAGTATCGAAAACGGACATACCAAGTTAAGTCTGGCTACTCTGTTAGGGATTGCACAGAGTCTTGATACAACCGTGGATCAGCTCTTATACGATAATACCCCTGTGTTGGTTTCCAAGTTCGATGCTGATATAAAAGAACTTACTTCTGATTGCAGCAATCAGGAAAAAGAATTTTTACTGGAAATTATAAAATCAACAAAAACTGCATTACGCAACTACAAGCCCGTCAAATAATTCAAGGATGCAGAAACTCCTTTATTTCTGCATCCTTCTTTTATACTTTTGCGGTCTTGCTTCCTTGCACTCTTATAATAAACGATGGAGGATTCAAATGAAAAAAAACGCTATACTTTTCTCAGCAAGCAATTATGAAAAATCGTCTCTAGTCAGAGCAGACGATCTTCCTGGTGTAAAATATGATATTCAGGCTATGCATAAACGACTTGTTCAAATCGGATTTGATGTCAAACAAATCGAAAACGTCTCAAAAGATCAAATCATTCCTGCTTTAGAAGATAATGCTTCCCATTCGCCTTGTGATGCTATCCATATCGTATACTTTACCGGACACGGCGGACATAATAACGGTAATAATTATATTTATCCAGTTGATTTTGCATCCAAGTTTGAGAAAAGCAAAGATATTGAAGCATCCGCAATGAATATTCAAGATATTATCTCTCTATATAAAGGAAAAGGACGGCTTATCCTCATTCTGGATGCCTGTCGTTCAGATTTTGGCTTATCTAAAGGGTATTATTCTGAGATAACTGCTGCTGAAGATGTATATATTGCTTACGGAACTCAGTTTCAATATACTTCTATCGGTATTGCCAATCAAATGAGTCCATTTACCCAGGCTATCTGTGATGAGATATTAGAACCAAACATTGATGTAGATGAGTTATTTACACGAGTACGCAGAAATGTGTATTCCAAATATCAAATTCAAATCCCTGCCAGTGTTAATGCCCTTCTCAATAGAATTGTTTTACATAAACAGTTAAGTTATACGAATTTCGATGAAGAAGTGTACAAATTTGTAAAAAAATATGCGGACGATTACAACAATAAATATGGATACTTTCATGGTGATGATCTGATTTTTATAGACGCTGCTCAATATTTCAATATCAGTTTTTTAGATGCCGTATGGAAATTTAGGAAAGTAGATAATAAGGTATATACTGATAGAGGTGCAAAAATCCCCCTCCTTCCAGAAGATGAATCAAAATTTGTCACCTTTCACGGATTATTCCGTGGCAAAGAATATTTTACATGTGATGAAAATCATACTTGGTATTATAATGGACGCCAAATCCGTATGGGAGAAATTCCACCATTACCAGCAAGTATGCAACCCGAAGCTCCTGAAGTCGGAAAAGAATTATATGTCACCTTTGACATTCAAAAATATGACAATTCTATCATAATAACCACCAACTTGCCTGATAATTATATCCTCCTAGTAAAGAGCAATCTTTCCAAAAATTCAGACCGCAAGACAGTAACAAATGGTTCTGTAATGATTGAAAATGCCCAAAATATTTCATCCATAACCATCGGCTCCGCTTTTATCACCGATTCTTCTGTTAAAGAACAACTAGGAAAAAGAGCCAGAAACCTTCTTGGCAAATATGTAAAATACGATCCTGTTTGTGGAAATCAAATAAGTGCTGTTTTTAACTTTTAACAGAATTACTCATTACTGCTGATATACAATCATTGCATATCAGCAGTAACATATATACTTACTCACAATACAGCCACCGATCACCATCCCAATATGGCTGTGCTTCGCTTCTGGAATTATACATTTCATCAAACAAATTAAAAGCTACTAATCTTGCTGTGTCAAAATCAGAAATCTTTTTCCCATGATAATTCCAACGCCATTCTCCTGCATAGCAAACTCCCCATCCCGTGCCGTATTTGCTACGCATGATTGTAATGTTTTCGCCTTTATACTTTAATGTAAAGTTCCCAGATCTAACTACCTGACGCCATTCTTTTTTCATAAAATTCTTTTTTCGTTGTACTCGATTTTTCAAATCTCTTTCCCTTGCTTCCGGATTTTCGTAGTCATCCGTCATATGGCAAGCACAAATACAACCTACTCTCAATTCTCCTGGGAATTCTGGATGTGTCATAATATGCACATATCGTATTTTCTCGTTACCACACATTTCACATCGTTCGTATTCTATATCTTCTCCAAATTCCGCTTCTTCCCCCAAATCTTCCATTCCTATTTCCGTCCACCCTTTGTGTGGAATGTCTTTCTTATCCCATCGCATTTTACCGCCTCCCGTCAATATTCATACTAAATATGCTAACATATTATTTTCAAATATACAACATATAGGGAAGTTAGTGCCTATCTTTTTCAGCACAACTTCCCTATACCATACTTCAAATTTTAAATTTCCGAATCAAACATTGACAACCCTGCCAACATCATATCTTCATCCATATCCAGATTTTCATTATTTTCTGACTCCACTTCTGGCTTATTCTGATCACCTGTCTCAGTCATAGATTTCTCAATTCTTGATAAAAAATCTTTATCCTGCAACAATTGCTTTTTAATGTCTTCTATATTTATACTTCTGGCAGAAGAAACCGTATTCACTGCTGTCTCTCCGTTTTTCATCCAGGCATGAACCAGTTCTGTCACAAGTGCTGTCTTGCACCTTTTCTTGGTCTTTAAATATTCTCCCGCTTCCCTTTGGCGTTCATCATCTTCATTGAAAATCAGCACGACCTTTATCTGTCCCATGAACCGCACCTCCTACCCTCTACGCAGGCGAGCTGCTGTCAATTTTTCATATCCGATAGCATTAGCACGCACATCATCAATAAATTCCACATATTTAAACTCTGAGGAATTTTCAATTTGCTTTCTCAACAGCAAACTTCCACCACCAAGAAAAACAGCCGGATTAGTTCTGAAATCAGTCACATGAGTATGTAGTTTATTGATGATTCTCTGTAACCAGTTTTCTGCCATTCTCTGAATTTCCACAATTACTTCCTCTTCCAGAATGGTTTCCTCCTGCATTAACACCTGTTCCACATCAGAAGAATCTAAGTGAATACCATAGTTCTGCTGTATTGCATTGGAAATTTCCGACCTGAGAACTGCCATACCAGAACGATCACTGACACGGACAGATAAATCCGGTTTTCCATTTCTAATCACCAGAAGATCAACCGTTCCGTCTCCAATATCAATGCAGTTTACTGTGCGGTATTTCTTTAAAAGGCTTGCTTTAAAGCACATAACAGCCGCAAAGTTCTGAGGACTGACAAATACATCCTTCAAATAGAAACTTACAGTTTTTCCATTCATTTTAAATGTAATTCCATGTTTTGCATAATCTAAAAAATATTTCTTGAATGATGTTGCCTGCTGCCCATAATCTGCCGGAGGTAATCCGATTCCCAGTACTACATCTTTTCCCGTCAACGTAATTCCCTTATTCCGGGCTTCCATTGTAAGAGCATATAATGTCAAAATAAAATAATCATCATCTACTGTTTTGTCTGCCTTAAATGGCATTTTTGTATCAGACAACGTATAATAGGTTCCCTGGTATTCCAAAATATCCTCATTCATAAATCTTCCCGGTTCTGACACATATCGAACAAGACCACATGGGAAGCATACACTTTCTCCCTTCATATTTCCGTTTCCATGGTCAATTCCAAAAATAAGCTCTGCCACTGCTTTTCCTCCTGTTTTTTAACTGTACTTTAAGTAACATCAGTATATCTCTCAGTTTCAATTTTACTAATATTTAAGTAGCACTTATCTGTAATCTGCTATCACTTTTGTATGTCTTGTTCCACTTAAATATTACTTTTGTATGTGTTTTAAATATACACCATACATTTGTATGTGTCAATACATTTTTATATATTTTTGTGTATTTTATGATAGGAAATATGATATAATCCAGCTATGGAGGTAGCATAATGACTGTTGGTGAAAAAATTAAATATTTTAGAACTTTACATGGTTTTACCCAGGATCAGCTTATACAGGCTACTGGTCTAAGCATAAGTACATTGCAAAAATATGAATCTGATGAACGCAAACCTAAACCGGAACAGCTCTTAAAAATATCCCAGGCACTCGGCATCAGCATAAATGTTTTCATGGATTTTGATATTCATACCGTTTCTGATCTGCTCTCACTTATTTTCAAAATGAATGAGCAACTGGATTTAAACTTTAATTCTCAAAAGGACAGCAATGGGAATATTCTGCCCGATACCCTGACGCTTTCATTTGGAAATCCGGTAATTAACCAAAAACTTTCTACTTACGTTGCTTTTCTAAATAAAATGGCAGATTCAGAAAAGGAACAATACACCCAAGCACTTCAGGAATTAGAGAACCACCTTCTTGATGACAGTACAGATATTCAAAAAACAGCTCCGATTAAGGAAGCATCTGCTCCAGCTTCTGATTCTGCTTTTTCCGATCCTTCCTATCAGAAAATACAGAACCTGTTATCTGATTGTACTTCACAGGAAATGGAATGGATTTTAAAGTCTGTACAACTTATAAAAGAATGTATGCGTAATACTCCTGAGTAGCTATAATTTTCCGCAACCAAATACAAAATGAGAGGAAAACAGTTGTCATGCTGCATCCTCTCATTTTCGTACTATCATTTTTTCAAATCTTCTATGATCTTTTCCAGATTAATACCCATTCCATTAAATTGTGGCTGTAAAATCAAATACTCTTTCAACGGTGAAAGCTTACCAAGTATCTTCCTAATCCGACCACTTTTCTTTTCCAGCTCTAATTCCAGCTCCTTCAAGCACAATTTATAATATGGGACTGCAATATTTATTTCCTTCAAATAACCTTTCAGTGTTTCTATGCTTGAAGTGTCATTCAAACGTATGGCTGCATTTCCTAATATTATCAGAAAATCTATACAATCCACGCCCAATGTATTAAACTCGACATTTTCCAGATATTCTTTTAAATTCTTAATCTTATTTTGTTCTACCAAGCAATCCAACAAATAAATCTGTGCAAATGCGTTTTCTTCATATCCCAGACTTGTAGTAAAATGTTGCTCTGCCACTTCATAGTTTCCCAACTTCCAATTTACATAGGCTATGTCAGAAAAATATTTTGCCTTGCCAGAACTATTGAAATTATCAACCTTCATTTGCTTGCGGATCTCCAGAGCTTTATCGAGCCATTTTCTATCTGGCTCAAAATTATAATACAATTCATACATTTGAGCAGTTATATCCTGTGAATACAGCTCAATTTCCGTATAAGGTACTCCTTTTTCCAATTTCTCAATCACTTCATCTGCAATCTTTTTTGCACCCTCATTATCGGATACTAACGAAAGCTGTATTGCCTTGTCAAATTGATATTTTAATTTCATCAGAGAATCCTCTGATTTTTCGGTCAAAATGTCATCTAATTTCAGCAACTTTGTCAACTCGCCTGTTGGTAATATTACTGACCGCAGTAATTCCAACATTCTTTGATCTGTGTGTACATCGACTTTTATATTCTTTGCAATAGCTTCAATCTGTTCTGTGAATCTGCCATCTTCATTATTCAAATCATAATACAACAACTGGTAGTATTCGCATTCATTTTTCCATTCTTCCGCATCAACCAATTTATTTATAGTCTCAAATCTTTCTCCCCAATTATCAGTATTTCCTTCCGGAATGCTGCAAAAAATGCGGTCTGCCAGTTCCGATAATGTGTTTATATCTTGATGAAGTATGAATTTCCCAATTGCCGGATTATCCTTTAAAATTCTATTTGTATGCTTCTTAACTTCCACCAGATAATCCGTCAGCATAGCAATTGCTATGTAATATGCTTTTATATAATTTTTACTTTCACGCTCCCTTTTATAATCCTCTATTTTCATTCCACTGAATGGTTTACAGCAAATCCCATATATTCGTCCTGATCCGCAAAGACATTTTTCATCATCTAACATATTTCTTCTCTCCCTGTTTATGTACTGATTGATATTCTACCACATCTTTCTGCATCAAGAAATGGCAAAATAAAACCACAGGCTGTCAACCCGTGGTCATATTCTCTACCATATTATTCCTTTACATTCTTTTTCCGTTATATCCGGCCAGCATTCTGCTGATCGGATAGCCTACTATGTACCAAATTGCTCTGACTGCCAGACCTGCTGCAATCACACATCCAAATACGCCACCTACAATTACGCACAGGGCAACCATTCCAAGAATACCGGATAAATCCCAGTGCCATGGAACAATAATAAACATATGCGGTATTCCTACCGGAACTCCATACACCAACATCAAGCGGAACCAGTCAATTTCTCCATTCACTATATAAATATACTGTCCAAGCCAGCCGATCAGCAACAAACCTGTGAATACTAAAACCCCTTTACATATAAAATTCTTAAATGTCATGCTTCTTTTTCCCCCTTCTGGTATTTTTCGATTGCCCGCATGAGAATATCATCAAACTTAAACACAACCTCTATCCGTTTTTTATCGTACACATATACTGTATCAATCGTGGCATCAACCAGCTCCTGTGTGATTTTTTCATGCTGCATTTCTCCATCAAGCAGCTCTATCGCAGACGTTACTTTGTTTTTATAAGCACTTTCCTCTACTGATAAGTGAGTAAGTCTTTCCATTTCTGTCTCATTGCGGTTGACTTTATCTGTAAGCTGCTGCTTCATAAGCAAATATTTATCTTTTGTAATAATTCCTTCTGCATATGCTTCATATTGCCGCATTCGCTCACTTTTCAATTTGTCATTTTCTAATTCCAATTGCTTTAGCTTCTTTTTCCTTACACCATCTAACGCATTTGCTTTTTCCTCAATATCTTCCCGAATCATATCAAGTACATAGAGAACTTGTTGCAGTGCATACCATACATGCCCCTCTATAATCATAACAGGAACCGCTTCATCTGAACATTTTGAAAACTTCCCCGTCAGTTTTTTATGCGGACAGTACACTTTATCATTTGCACCAGACTCCATCAGAACCATCGAACGTCTGCAGTTTCCACATCTTAATTTCCCCTTCAATGCAAATTTTCTTGTTCCTCGGTATCCTGGCTTATTCATAAACATGATCGTTGCTTTTGCCAGTTCATATTCTTCTTCTGATACGATTGCCGGATGAACATTTTTTGTAATAACCATATCCCCATATTTTGATTTTCTGGTTATTTTACTTCCAACTGCAACACTCTGTCGTTTTCCCTGTACTAATGCTCCTGTATATTCATATCTGCAAAGGATTGTACGAATCATTCCACAATCCCATAATACTTCTGTCTCTGGTAATTTCTGATTATATCCATAATGTGTCAGACCATTTTCTTTATTATATTTTCCCGGTGTAGGTATCTTCTGCTCATTCATATAATACATAATCTGCGTAGTATTACAGCCTTCTATTGCTTTGTCAAAAATAGCTCTTACATATTTTCCTGCTACCGGATCAATCATCCATTCTCCCGTCTCAGTATCTCTTAAATATCCAAATGGCGGTTTTCCTCCCGTCCATTGTCCGTTTTTCCATTTCACTCTCAACGCACTTTTTATCTTCTTCGAAATATCTTTGCTGTAAAGATTATTAACCAGGTTATGAATAGCCATATCCATTCCCATCGTTTTCCCAAGATAATCATTACTGTCATAATTATTGTTGACTGAAATAAAACGAATTCCCAGTATTGGAAGTATCTGCTCCAGATAATCTCCAACACCAATATAATCCCTTCCAAATCTGGAAAAGTCTTTTACAATAATCGTATCTATCTTTCCTGCCTTTGCGTCTTCTATCATTCTTTTAAATTCCGGACGTTCAAAATTTGTTCCCGTATAGCCGTCATCGACGTATTCTATATATTCGTCAGCCAGATCATCCCTGTCCTGCAAAAAGTTCACAAGAAGCGTTCTCTGATTTTCAATACTATTACTTTCATCTTTATTATTTTTTCCCAGATCACCATCTGCAAGTGACAATCTAAGATATAATGCGTTCTTCAGCACTCTTAACACCCTCTATCAATTCTATTATCTGCTGGAATTTATCATCACACCTGAAACACACATGAATGTTCCCATTTTTGTATACTTCCACATATTCTACAAGTTCCTGCACCAGCTTTTCATTGAAACTTCGTTCATACAAATATGGCTCCAGGTTGTTTACCATATCCATATATCTGTCAGCTTTCTTTTCCAGCATTCTTTGTTTCTGTTTTGCAGCTTGCAATTCATCCCTTAATTCCTGTAAGTTCTGAATATACCGTTCCTTCATCATGTCAAAATCTTCTTTTTCAACAATCCCACACACATAATTTTCATACAATGTTGCATTTTTTTCTTCTGCCTGCGATACCTTTCGTTCCAGCATCCGCACATTTGCACCAGCTTCATAAAAAGCATTTTTTTCACTGGTGTCGCTTTTCAATTTCTGTAACAACTTCTTCCTGTCGCATAAACTCTTTATAAGAATTTGAATCTGATCCATCACAAGCATTTTTAACAGGTTTTCTTCAATTTTCTGATCACAATGGTTTTGTGTATGATTCTGTGCGGAACAAGTATAATATATTCCAACTTTCTCCATCGTTTTATAATTATGCGTATATCGGACACAATACATCGTCCGACCGCAATCTCCACATCGTACCATTCCGGCAAAGTAATCTTTGTATTTCTCCCGATCTTTCATATATTTCACACGCCAGTCCTTCGTTATTTTTTTCATTGCATTTGCTCTTTCCTGCAATTCTTCATAATCGTCTCTGGCAATCATAGGCTGATGCATATCTCTTTGAATATTCCAGTCTTCCGGACTTGTCTTATACTGTTTGACGCCTTTATACAACGCTTGTTTCAATTTTCCTGTCACAATATCTCCGGCATATGTCGGATTATTCAAAATTTTATCTACACTGTCCGCACGCCATTTTGTCTTTTCCAGTGGAACTATTAAATTTCCCATCTTCTCTCTTTGCCCTGGTGTTGCAATACCCATAAGATTTAATCTGTCTGCAATTTTAGGCTTACTGACTCCCATCATGTACCACTGAAATATCATTCTTACAAATGGGGCTGTCTCCTCATCCACAATCTGTCTGTGCCTGTCTTCTGAGCGAATATACCCAAACGCCACCTTACTCAATGTCACATTTCCATTTCTCCTCTGCGCATCCTTTGCAGCCAATATTTTCTTTGACATATCTTTTGCATACATGGCATTAACCATATTTTTCAGAGGTACACTGATATTCTCCTGATCTTCCTTTCTGGAACTGTCATAATCATCCGTAATTGCAATAAACCTTACATTCAGTCTTGGAAGAATGGTTTCCAGATAATATCCTGTTTCCAAATAATCCCTGCCAAAGCGTGACAAGTCTTTTACAACAATGCATTGAATTTTTCCTGTTTTCACATCTTCCATAAGTTTTATAAATCCAGGACGATCAAAATTCGTTCCACTAAATCCATTATCACTATATGTACCTGCTAGTCGCAAGTCAGGATGTTCTTCAATATATTTTTCAACCAACATCTGTTGTACTACCAGCGTTTCATCTGTCTCATTTCCACCGTTCTCAACAGACAAACGAACATATGCTGCTGTATCTAACAGATTTTTATTTTTTTCTGTGTCCTGAGAAATATTTACTTCAGTACTTTTATTTCTTCTGCTTTTTCTCGCCATAAGCTATTCCTCCAACCATTCTTCTGGAAAATAATCTCTCCATTTCTGCATTGTTAAATACACATGCACCTCTTTGAAATTTGAAACAATTATTTTATTTACCCATTTCTTCACATGTTCAAATTCCAGATCTTCCGGAAGCTCCACTCTCTGAAACGTCTTTATCCATTCATTTTCATTGCTGAATGCTTTCTTCATCTCGGCAAACCACTCCATAAGTCCTTCAAAATCCATTTCATACATTTGTAGCTGTGACTGTATTTCTTCTTTTTTATTCAGATACTCTGTCTCTGTAAGCTCATTATTTTTAAATTTCTCATATATCGGAATACGATCTTTTTCTACCTGCTCCATTTCCTGAAATATCATCCAAGCCTTTTCTGAATATTGCTGTTGTTCTTTTTGTAACAGTTTCTGTATAGCTTCCGTTTTCAAATATCTGGTCATTCTTTCTGCCATATCCATTTCCGATTGAATTGCTTCTTTTACTGCTCTTGTAACTACGTCTACTTCTATATGGATTCTTTTGCTCTTTGGCAGCTCATTTATCTTTGAATTCAATACAAATACAGACTCTCCGCTTTGAAAATTTCTCAAATACAGTGGTCTTCCTGTTTCTTCATCAAATATTTTATGAACATACGGTCCCAGTTTTCCACCTTTGCGGTTTTTTGTCGTTGACCGGCTTTTTACAATTTCTTTTGCCTTATCAAATACGCCTTTTTCCAATATCGGAGTGATTGGAATTGTACAGAGTTTTCCATTGATTGTTTTCTTCCAATAGCCATCATACGCTGTACAGTCTAATATTCTCCGAAGCGATCCTTCACTCCATTTATTTTCATAATGTGGCCAATGCTTATGTCCCACCCTGGCATTATGTACCATAGGTGATTCAACACCTCTCTCATTCATAATATCGGCTATTTTTTTTACTGATACACCATCCAAAAGCATCTGAAACACTTCGCGTACAATCGTAGCTGCTTCTTCTTCAACCAGTAACTCTTTCCGGTCTTCTGAAAGTATGTATCCATACTTTTCATCATGTACGTTATAATATCCTTCAATTTGCTCTCGCACAGCGAACTCCCGCATACTCCTTATCTGTACCGCAATTTTTTCTTTTCTGAAATATTCACCAATTTCTTCTCTGCTTTTTCCGATACTGCAAAAATCATCCTGTACTACTGAAAAATGGATTCCTGCCGGGAAGAATGTTTTTGCAAGGACATCTTCAGCACAGGAAATATATTTGCCACAGCGATCAATGCTATTTACCACCACCATGTCAAACTTCCTGCTGATACCATCCATCGTCATTTCTTCAAATGCAGTATTCTCGTTATCGTCCCTTTTTCTGTCACTGTATTTCGCAACCAGCTTCCAGCCATGCGATTGTATATATTTTTGAATCTGTTCATTCTGCTGCTGAATAATATCTGTCGGAATGCTTTCACTGGATTTGCATGATGTGGTTCTTGTGTAACTTACGCACCGCATTTGAATCTACCTTCCTTTTCTTCTATTTCCCGAATATTTTGAGCTACCTCCGTCATTTCCTGTATTTCATCGGCATACTTAAACTGAATTTCCAGACGGTCTTTTCCATAAACGATAATCTTATCAATTAATGTGACTACTGCTTTACGGTCAAGCTGTGTGATATTCTGGTAGCTTTTAAAATCTTCTATCCAGGGATGTTCCCTTTTTCCTTCCACTACCGCCTTTTCTTTCTTTTTTTCCAGTTCACGTTTTGCTTCTTCCGCATTATGCAACTTATCCGAAAATCTCTGGTTATACTCATGGTATTCTTCTCTGGTCACAATATTATCCAACATATCCTGATATAAACGAGTTTTTAAATCTTTATATCTTTCCACTTCCTCATGGAGAACAGTCAACTGCTTTTCCAGTGAATCAAATTCTGTCTTTTTATATTTTTCCATTCCACTGTCCCGGATAATGTTTTCCGCATCTACTAATAATGCAATCTGCTTCTGAATCGCTTCCAGTACAACTGCATGTACAATTTTTTCACTGATCAGATGTGAACTGCACCCATCTCCGTTTTTATATGTAGAACAATGGTAATAATAATATCTCTTTCCTTTTTTAGATGTGCTTCTTTTTACCATGTTCTGTCCACAGTCTCCACAGCGTAAAAATCCCGAAAACAAATATACAGAATCTTCATCTGGTGCAGTACGGGTATCCAGGTCCAGCAGTGATTGTACATACTGAAATATTTCTTCTGCTATGATAGCTTCATGAGTTTTTTCAACCCGAATCCAGTTTTCTTCCGCTACTGGTCTGCACTCTTTTACTTTGTAATTGATCTTACGATTTTTTCCCTGAACCATCGTCCCGGTATAAAGCTCATTTGTCAAAATACGGTTCACTGTCGTAACTGCCCATTTGGGATTAGCTCCTGAACGAAATCCACTGTTATATTTCATTCCACGGCTTCGCTTATACTCCAGTGGTGGCAATACTCCCATTTCATTCAATTTTGTAGCAATCCTCTGAGAACTGTACCCGCCCATTTTCAGATTAAAAATAAACCGAACAATCTCTGCTGCATATTCATCTATGATAAGATGATTTTTGTTCTCTGGGTCTTTCTGATACCCGTATCCTGCAAAGCTTCCTATAAACTGCCCATTTTTTCTTTTCACATCTAACTGACTTCGGATTTTAATTGAGATGTCCCTGCAATAAGCATCGTTTATCAGATTCTTAAAGGGAACTATGATCTGATCTGCATCATCCGATTCCGCAGCACTGTCATAATGGTCTGTAATGGCAATAAACCTGACTCCAAGAAACGGAAATATCTTTTCCAGGTATCGTCCTGTTTCGATATAGTTTCTTCCAAGTCTGGATAAGTCCTTAACGATGATACAGTTGATTTTCTTTTTCTTCACATCTTCGAGCAACCTTTTAAATGCTGGACGTTCAAAATTTGTTCCACTGTAACCATCATCAATATATTCATCGACCAGGGTAATATCCGGGTGCTGTTTTACAAAATCGTTAATGAAACTTCTTTGATTGCGGATACTATCACTTTCCAGCTTGTCTCCATCTTCTCTGGAAAGTCTTAAATAGTCTGCCGCTAATATAGACTTTTGATTAAAATACATAAAGCCATCAACCTCCTAATTTACTATGCCGTCCGGCAGTGTAAACCAAGAAATTCATGGCTTCTTGAATGCTCTTAAATTTTGACCCAACACCATATTAACATAACTTCTGGCTCACTGCTACACCTTTTTTCATTCTTTTCCAAATTTCTTTCTGACCTGTTTTTTCGTTCTTCATAATGAAATACACCTGCTCAGACTTTCTTCCAGCGTACATTTCCCGGTAAAACTGATTTTCACTGCCACCCCATGAGAAATATAACAATATGGGTTCTTAATCTGATGAATATAGTCTGCAATCCGTTCCTCTTGTGGCAACTCCGTTCTTATCTTTACCTGCTCTATATCAATCAGATTACTGGTATCTATATTTTTGAGGTCTACCTCTGCCATTGCCTGCATTTCCTCCGGTGTTGGTAATTCTTTTGCTGACATTCTTTTACACCTCCTGAAAATTTTCTTCTACCTATAAAGCCCGGCAGAGGTTATTTACCAACCCCCTTTTTCAGATTTTTTTACTTTTTTCATTTTAGGGGTTTGTAAAACAGCTTTCTCACGCTTTATTAGTAGAGGGATTTCTTTCTTAGAGCAAGTTTCGCCCTGGCTGCCAGAAACCCGGTTTCCGGATTTTGACAGCAGGCAACTTGATGGGGATTTTGCTCCCCATACCCTCAAGCACAATCAATGATTGTTTCATTGGTTCCCATTTGCATGGTCACAGCGTAATAATTTTTTATTACTTAACTTTCACAGCAGACTGTGAATTTTACTTACAAAAAAAACTGGAGGATTAAAGTTATGACAAGACCTAAAAAAGAAGAAATGTATCGTAACCATCGTATTACCGTTCGTTTCACTGAGACAGAATTTTCAATTATCGAAACTGCCGCCAAACAAGCTAATATGTCATTGGCTTCTTATGTGCGAACACAAGTTTTAAAAGGAAAAGTACAGACCAAAATTGAAATAGTTGCTGATGTTCCAGAAATAAAGAAACTGCTCGCAGAGTTTGGAAAGATAGGCAGCAACCTCAATCAGATTGCAAAATATTTTAATCAGGGTGGGATTCTTTCTCAGGAAATGCGAGGAGAAATAAATAAGCGACTTCGAGATTTATATGAAATGAAATATAAGGTAATGGAAATGGCAGGTGACTTTCATGGCAATACTGAAACATATAGCAAGTAAAAATGCAGATTATGGAGAAGCTGAACGTTATCTGATCTTTCAACATGACGAATATACACAGAAACCTATCCTTGATGAAAACGGTCATATGCTTATTCGTGAGGAATACTATCTTGATGGAATAAACTGCGACCCATTTACCTTTGCAGCGGAATGTCAGGAAACAAATGCTTATTTTCATAAGAACCAATCTTACAATGATATCAAGTCACACCACTATATCATCAGCTTCGATCCTAAAGACCGGGACGAACATGGATTGACTGGAGAACTGGCGCAGCAACTTGGCGTAGAATATGCCAAAGAGAATTTTCCCGGACACCAGGCACTTGTCTGTACTCACACTAACGGTCACAATGGTAGTGGCAATATTCATGTGCATATTGTAATCAACAGTATCCGCAAATATGACACTAAGCCTCAGCCCTATATGGAATTTGACCGGGATTCAAAAGCTGGATATAAACATCATCTTTCCGATAGATACCGAATCTATTTAAAGCAAAAAGTCATGGATATGTGTACCGCCAATGGGTTGAACCAGGTAGACCTTCTAACACCTGCTGAAAGGAAAATATCTGAAAAAGAGTACTGGGCAAAACGCAGAGGACAAAAAAAACTTGATAAACACAATGCACAGCTTGAAAAGAAAGGGCTGACTCCAAGGCAGACTACTTTTCAAACCGAGAAGCAATATCTTCGTGATGCGATTGATACAGTTGCTTCACAGGCAATATCACAAGAAGATTTTTCCAGATTGCTGTCTGAAAAATATAATATTACATTCAAAGTCAGGCGTGGCAGATACAGCTACCTGCATCCCAATCGCAGTAAATACATTACTGGAAGAAGCCTTGGTACGCTTTATGAGGAAAAACATCTTCTGCAAATATTTCAAGAAAATTCTACCTCACAGATTACTGAAAATCCGGTTCCTGATATTTCTCAAGTTGTTAATTCTTCAACTCCAACAGTTTCTGCCTACACTGCTACAACTACAGAAGCTCCACATACTTTCCTCTTTATAAAATCTGATTTACGGTTGGTAACAGATTTGCAGCATTGTATTAAAGCACAGCAAAGTCAGGCGTATGCTCAAAAAGTAAAACTGTCTAACCTGAAAATGATGGCTCAGACAGTTGCCTATGTACAGGAACATGGCTTTCAATCCAAGGCAGATTTAGATGCAGCTCTTTCCGATGCCTCTGCTCAAAGCACTGATGCAAGAAATACACTAAAATCCACAGAGAATACTTTGAAGAATGTCAATGAACAGATTCATTATACCGGACAGTATCTTGCCAATAAATCTATATATTCTGATTACCGCAAAAGTCGGCACAAAGAAAAATTTTATGATGATCACCGGGCAGAACTTACACTCTATGAATCTGCCCTCCGAATACTCAAAGAAAAATCACAGGGCAATAAACTTCCTACATTAAAAATGCTGCGTGAGGAAAAGAATCGCTTAACAGAATTACAGACGATGCAACGTGAAGACTTTAATGCCCGACGGGAACATGAACGGGAACTCCGTACAGTGTGTTCCAATGTAGATATTATTCTTGGAACCTCACAAGTTCAAAATCGCCAGCATGAACATACACAAGAAAAATCATAACCGACTTTTTTTCATAAAAATAGAGGTTCTTCCTTAAATCCAGGGAAGCAAACCTCTATTTCTCTATTCTACCTTTTCTCCATCTACATACAATATAAATTTTTCAGGGTTGTGGATAATATCATATTCCCCATTTTCTTCATCTGATAAATACGCTATCTCACAGAATTGCTTATTATCGTTAAAGTCGTTTTCCGTCTTATATACATTGATCTGTAATTCTGTCGGGCATACCATATCATAAGAAAACTTTATAGACTGAAAAGAATTTTCCCTGCACATTTTTATAATCTGTTTTGCCAGTTCCTTTTTATCAGCAATTTCCTCCTGATTTGCTACAACTGTTAAATGTTCCGTAGTGTTAAATCTCGTACTATTGACTGCATCAGGAATTTCCGAAAGTTCCTTCGACTGCACTCTATAAAACCCACTACATATACACAATACACATATGAAACAAACAACTACCAGTACAATTCCTTTTATCCTCTGCTTTTTCAATCCATCTCCTCCTCATTGATATGGGTTCCGAAAACAGAACCTTTGTTACTTTCTATCTTAACCCTATAATGAGGGAAAGACAAGAAAAAGGTGGAGATAGCCGTTGATTAAATATGATAAATTGTGGCTTACCATGCAGGAAAGAGGTATCACAAAATACACTCTTCACAAAGAATATCATTTCAGTAAGTCCCTGATACATCGTTTGCAGAATAATGAAGGTGTCAGTATGAACACCATCAACACTCTCTGTAATATTCTGGATTGTAAAATTGAAGATATTGCAACACACTATAAAGACTAGCCCTAACTGATTATTCGGCACTGGCCAGTCTTTTTCTATGCAAAAAAAGAAGCCAGCCACAACTGTGACCAGCCTCTCATTTTTATTTTTTTGTACGCTCCACGTCTTGTCCCATTATCTGCTGCATTGCTTTCTGTCCACTACGCTTGGCAACTTCTTCCTTTTTCTCATTCAGCTTCGCAAGAACGGATTCTTTTGGACGCTTCTTTTTATCTTTCGGTGCAGAATTATTTCTAAGTCCGTCAATCATATTATAATTTGCTTCCTCTGTAATTTCCGCACTTCTCAGGTATTCCCCATTTTCCAGATACTTCTGCCAGTTATCCAGTTTCGGTTTACTATTTTCTGTCTGTTCCTGCACTGGCGGATGCAGAGAATCAAGAATTTTCTGTTTTACCGCATCATCAAATCCATTATATGTGCTATCTACAATCACTTTGCCGTCCTGGTTCAAAACTACATACGCAACATCTTTCCCATACTGCTCATGTTCCATAAGGAAATAATTCTTGCCTTCTACCAGCAGATAATCTATTACTTCCCATGATCCGTCTTTTCCCTCTATTTCATAGCCAACCGTATCCTTCGTAAGTCCACCGTTTTCCGAAGATGCAACTTTCATAAAATCAGAAATCTCTATAAAAGCATCTTTATTTACATAGTAAACAGTCGTGATACCATTATCATTCAAGATCATCACGTCACTGGTACTGATTGCATGACCTTTATAATTATGTGGTTGTTTCTTCTCCAGCTCCTTTTTTATCTGCTCTGGCGTTTCTCCCGGTTTCATTGTTCCAAGATACACCTGTTCATAATTTTTCACCTGCACAGGAATCTGATCCTGTGCAAGTTCTTCATAGGTACGGAAAAGAAGGTTTCTCAATTCCGGCTTCTTTTTTAACTGATAAACTGCAAACTGACTTCTACTCATTCTCCATCCACCTCCAAGTCTGCTTTATAAATCTCTACGGTTCTTTCCAGCTCTTTGTATCCTTCATCGCTAAGATAATACAACTTCTGAATTGTTGTAAATATCAGATACTTCATATCTTCATCCAGATAGGAAAAAATTTCATCCATAGCATTCATTGTCTGAATCCTGTCACCCGCATCAAAAATCGCAACAGCAATATATTCATCTTCCTCAAATCTTACCATCATAATGACACCTCTCCCTTCTTATGTGTTCTGGATTTTTCTTTCGTTGCAGTCTGTTCCTGCTCTTTTATTTTTGCCTGACGTTCCCGGAGTGCCTGAAGAACAGATTCTTTTCTGCTCTTTGGATGTGAAACATTTTCTTTCTGTATAGGCTTATCTCCAACTACCTGTTCTGTTCTTTTTGTAAGTTCCTGCTTCCTGGCAAAATATTTTTCCACATCATCCATTGCTTTCTGAACTAATGGACTTTCCTTATAGTGTTTAATCATCTCCACACCTTCCCGGTCTACTTTTCCCAGTCGCATAAGATCATACGGTCCGTCATAATCGCTTCCATCATGCAGTTCAAATCCAACACCTTTTATCCCATTCATACGTTCAGCGGGAATGGTTTCATAAATGTGTAAGGCTTCTTCCAAAGTAAGATTTTCGTGGTACTCACCCATAACAGGAAATTCCATACACTCCGCAACATAAAAAGTGATCGTGTCTTCCGGCTGTTTCTGCTCTGGCTGTCTGGTAAAAACAGAAAGTGTTTCTGCATTTTTCAGACGTGAAAGTAATGACTGGGCAGTGACTACATCGCTGTCTATATCCGATTCTTCTGTCACCTCAGTCAGCCAGTCTTTTAAACCTGCTGTCTCCTTGTTCAAAATATCCTCTGTGAGTTTCTCAACCTGTTCTTCCCTATTTTCAACGGTATCTTTATATTCATAAGTATCATATTCATAACTAAAATTATCCAAGTCCACTGCGAGTTTCCTGATTTCCTGCTGATCAAGATAGGCTTCCGATTCCTTTATATACTCTGCCAAAGTAATTCTTTCTTCTAAGATTGGGTTAATGTCTACTTTAATGCCTGCTATTGCCATACCATACGAATTCAATTCGTTAAAAAAACTATCCTCTCGAATATTTCCTCGATAAGAAAGCACCACATCAAGATCAGAATCTGCACGATACAGGTCATCTCTGCTTCTGGAACCATGTACTCTCGCCCCAATCAATGTAACTTCATTTTCCAGTCCCATTTCTTCCAGAACAGCTCTTGCATGAAATAAAACTTCATATTCAATTTCTGCCCTGTCCATCCCATTCAATGCTGTTTCACATCTGCCAAGTTCCGAAGTGAATCGAACATCTCCACTGGCCAGCACTTCTTTAGAATGACTGATTACCTTATCCCGAAACTCCCTGTCATCAACTTTTACACATTCAACATCTTCCAATCCTTCATTTTTCAAGCTGGCATACATTGCTTTCTGAATAGAATCTTCTGGATTTCCACAGGCATCTCCTGAAATTTCATGAAGTTCCTGATCATAAACCAGGTATTTATAGCCATCCTCCGTCGGTTGCACTGTTAAATACATACCAGACATTTTAAATTGTACGGTTATTCCCTCATAACTTTTTAATGACGCTTCCCTGTCATAAACATCAAAAAAAGCCTTTGGGCAAGTACGTTCAAATTGTATCTTCTCCAGTCTCTCTTCTTCTGCATATTCAATTTCTGCATACATTTCTTCATAATCCATCACGCTTGCATCTTCTATCGAAAGTCCTTCATCTTCCAAAATATTCTCCATTGCTTCAGTAATAGAAATAGTCGGATCATCATAAACGCCGCCATCCAGTTCCAGATAATCTTTATCATAGAATGTATAATCATAACCATCTTCTACCGTCTGAATTGTAAAATACTGATCTCCAATCTGGTATGCTATCTCTGTATCATGCACTGCCAGACTGTTTCCTATCTCTTTAAAAGTATTGTATATCTGCGGATTCAGCCATCCTTCCACTTCCTGGCAATCATAAATCAATGTATCTATTCCATTCTTACACTGAATAAAATCAAGACTACCTCGCAACGGTGCTGTATTTTCAATTCCAAGAGCTTTCATTTTATGATTAGGCAGAGAGTAATATGCTCCAAGGGCAGCTCCCAAATCCTTATATCTCTTGATCTTCATCCCACCTTTTGCTGCCAGATCTTCGATCACATAATATTGGTCAATATAATGATTTTCTGGCATTTTCAGGTCAATGCCATTATTTTCTCTGACTTTATGTATCTCGAAAAAGCTGAATTTCTGTTCTTCACCCCGCAGATTCTGTCCGGTCAGTGTCGGCTCCCATGTATCTGTACTGATTGGCTGCTGTTCCATGATTTTCATAACTGTTCCGTCTGCTAAGATGACTGTTGCCTGGTCTGGAAGATCTATCAGGTCATACACCGTTGCACCATTTTCTTCCAGATATTCTGAAATAGCTTCCCTGGCTCCTTCATCAAATCCATGCCAGATGTCCTCTGCCACCAGTGTCCCATTTTCCGATACGATAATATCTGCCACATCCTGACCGTATTCCTCATTTCGCATCTGGAAGAATCGCTCCCCATGATATGTTTTCATATCCATCGCATACCAGGTGCCTGTATGTCCTTCTGCTTCATACCCTCTTGTAGTTTCAGTGATATGCTGATTTTTCACACCAAGCACCTCTTCCAGTTTCCGGGTACGGATTTCTTTTCTTGCCATATCAATAAATCCATTCAGGACTGCAGGATGGCTGCCCACAATATAGTCCCTGTTCAGATCCATTCCCCGGCTGATATTTTCCGGAATATCAATGCCATCTGCCCACCGTTTATTGCCATCAGAAAATCTACCATCATAAGAAAGCTGTTTCAATGTATTTGCCAGAACAAATGCAACCCGTTCTTCCCCGTATTTTTCAATCACACCTACTGCAACATCTGGATTTAAACGCATACCGTTGAATCCCTCTGCGATTGCCTGTTCGATAGCATTTTTACAATCAATGTTCAGTTTTCTGGAATCCAGATAAGCATCTACATTTCTCTCCTGCATAGCTTTTTCCAAAGTTCCCATATAAACTTCTGGATATGCTTTTACCGGATTATCATTTAACATTTCAACTCTCTGTGCCACAAAGTCCGGCAATTCTGTAAATCCAAAGGAATCTACATAGTATGCGGCTAATCTTCCACCCCGGTTCATAATGATCACGTCACTGACTGACATGGAATGTCCGGTAAAATCGTTTGGACGCTCTATATTAAATCGCTCAAAGAGATTGTCCAGTGTCGTAGCATCTCTCAGTCTTTCACTGTAAACCATCTGATAGTCTTTGCCATCTACGGTAAATCCCATTTCTTTTGCCGTTTCCAGACTTAAAAACTGATACCCTCTTTCTTCCTGTCCACTGTTAATCTGATAAATACCATAACGTTTTCCATCACTTTCCAGAAGAAGCGTTTCTTTGATCTTTGCTTTTTCTTCCGGTGTCATAATCGTTTCCTGACTTCTCCGGTAATTTTCCCATTCAAATTTCGTCACTCCGAATAACCCGTCATGCTGTAAAATATCCAATTCCAGATTCATAATTCTTTGCGACTGTTCCTGACCACCAACTGCTCCGGTCAGTCCATAAACCGTTACTCCCTCATGGTGCAATTCCACTGCCCGTTCCCTGGTAAGCGGAAGCATACTTTCTGAATAAAATCCGACTTCATGCAATTCTGATAAACCAATCATCGAATCCGGCAGACTTTCAATCTGTTCCTCCGCTTCTCCAATCAATTTTTGTACCGCTTCTCTGTTTCCATCCAGAATAGATTCTGCAAGATTCTCTGCCAGTTTTTCCATTGCTTCCCTATCATCCAGTTTATAAGCAAAATTCACGATAAGATTTCTCTGGTCATTGCTGAAAATCGTCCGTTCCTGCTCCAGACGATTAATAGTCTGTTCTGCATACTGCATGGCACTCATTTCTTCTGTCTGCTCCACAACATCTGCTTCCTGCTCTGCTCTTTCTATCTGAAGTTCTTTGAGTTTTTCCTCAATCTGTCCGATCATATCAGCAGAAGTCTTACGGATGGTGTCCATAGAAGCACGAAGCTCTTTCATATTTTTACCGGAAGACCAGCTTGCAATATAGGAAAAAGAATACTCCGATGTGTCCAGTCCGAAATGGTTACATACCACATAGGCAACACTTTCTGCTTCTACTTCCCTTGTAAGCTGATCTTTTACGATGCCCTCTACTTCCATCTGATCACGATCATGCAATACTGCATGTGCGGTTTCATGCACCGCTGTTTTCATGGTTTGTGCCTCACTCATGCCAGGCTGGATAGCAATATATTTATCGACAAGCTGATAAAAGCCTTTCGCCTCCCCATCAATCTCAATAAAACGGATAGGAACCGGGGCAACCATTTTTAATGATTCCATAAAATCATGGTAGATCAAAACATCTCCATCCAGTTCTGATACCTCAAACTCTGGAATCGGTTCTCCTGTGGTCTGGCTGACATCAAATACTGTCGTAACCCGGAATTTTGTAATAACACGCTCTACTACTTCTGTTTCCGGCTGTCCATCTTTCCCAATCACAATCTCGCCTGTTTCCGGATCAGTTTTTTCAATCTCCTGTTTCTCTTTAAACGGAGCCGGGGCAATAATCTGGATGCCTTTTTCCCCTCTTTTTACCTGGCGGTTGAATTTCTTCTGCCATGCCTGATACCCCGCTACCAGTGTTGCTTCCGGTTTCTGCATAGCGATCAACAATGTATTATTAAAACTGTAATTATGGAACTTTGCCATTGTATTCAGATATTCCGTATATTTTTCTGATGTGAATATTTCTGCAACACCCTGTTCCAACTGCTCTGTAATCTGCTTTAACTGTTCTTCTCTGTTTGCCATAATCAAATCCTCCATAGAAAAATCCCGCCAAAGCTATGGTCACTCTGACGGGATACCCTTTATAACTCCTGTTCGTGTTTCTTTTTTGGTTTCTGCTGTATTTCGCCTGTCTGCTCCTGCTGTTTCTGTTCTTTCAGTCTTTCCAGAATAGATGTTTTATGAACACTGTCAGCAATTCTGTCCTGTCGTTCCTCTGTCACGTTTACTTCCGGATTTTCCCCAATGCCCTCATCTGCCAGAAGATTTTCTCCCCCTTTCTCATCCATGTTCAGCATGGCATTTAGTTCTGCCAGACGTTCCATTTTTTCACTCAGTTCCGCTTCTTTCGGGAATGGCTTCTGCACCTCTTCCTGTGCGGTCTTTAACTGCTGTTGTACCGTTTCCAGATTCTGCTCGGTATCTGCCAGCTTTTTCTCGATTGCAGAAAGTGCATTATGAATCCTCTGGATATTGCCCAGAGTATCCTTTCCGAACTCAATCTTATAAGAACATTTTCCCTTGATCGTCAGGGTATAAGTATTCGACAGGAAATTGTATTCTGAAGAAAGTGCAAAACCATGATATTCTCCGATCTGCCCTGCTGATTTTACGGACTTCAAGCCGGATGCTGCTGAAATGAGTGCAACTCCCGCTTCTTTTTTATCGGTATACAGCTTTCCACCAACTGTCATTGCAAAGTGGTCATTATCCTGCAAATCTATTCCTTTTACTACATCTGCATCCACACGCATACCGGCAATCTTCTCTTTTAATGCTGTAATCTGTACCGGATACCGCTTTGCAATATCCGATTCCAGACGATAGATCTGACTGGTGTGGTTTGCTTTCAAAAGTTTCAGTTTACTTACCTGCACATCCAGATCCATTTTTTCTTTGATGTACTCGTTTCCTGTTGCCAGTGCTTTGATTTCTGCATAGGACAGAGCTGTATCATCTACATCTTCACAGGCACGCACCGGGGATTTACTGGTCATGATCTGTGAAATAAACTTCTGCTTGTTTTCCAGAATCTGCCACATGTACGAATCAAACGTATTTTCCGTTACATACCGGAAGATTTTTACCTTGTCATTCTGGTTTCCCTGCCTGAGAATACGTCCCTCCTGCTGTTCCAAGTCGGACGGTTTCCAGGGGCAGTCCAGATGATGCAGTGCAAGTAGTCTGTCCTGGACGTTGGTACCAGCGCCGAGTTTCGGAGTGGAACCCATCAGGATTCTTACCTGCCCGGCCCGCACCTTTGCAAACAACTCCGCTTTTTTTACTTCCGTATTGTATTCATGAATAAATGCGATCTGCTCTTTCGGGATTCCCCGTTCCACCAGCTTGTTTCTTACATCATCATAAACATTGAACGTTCCGTCAGTTTTCGGTGTACTGAGGTCACAGAAGATTAACTGGGTAGCCTGTGTATCTTTTCCGTCCTCCCATACCTGGAAAGCATTCTCCACACAGGCATTTACCTTGCTTTTCCCTGCGTCTGGCAACATATCATTTAAAAGCCTCTGGTCTAATGCACATTTTCTTCCATCATTGGTAATTTTGAGCATGTTATCTACCCTTGGATCTACCGCACCTCCCCTAACCTGCTCTGCACGTTCTGAAAATGCTTCCACCATTTCTTTCTGCTCATCGCTCGGTTTTAATACTTCATTGATATATTCTGCTTCCGGTACAGGAAGATTCAACATGTCCGCAGTCTGAATATCTGCTGTTTCCTTAAATATGGAAATCAGTTCCGGAAGATTAAAGAAACGGGCAAATCGTGTTTTTGCACGATAGCCCGTCCCTTCCGGTGACAATTCGATTGCCGTAACAGTTTCTCCAAAAGTAGCTGCCCACGAATCAAAATGCCCCATTCCCATATTCATTAAAGTATCATACTGGAGGTATCTCATAATGGTGTATAATTCGGTCATACTGTTTGATACGGGTGTTCCCGTTGCAAACGTAATTCCCTTTCCCCCGGTAATCTCATCCATGTACCTGCATTTCATAAACATATCTGAACTTTTCTGTGCATCGGTCTGTGAAATGCCTGCCACATTCCGCATTTTAGTGTATAAAAAAAGATTTTTGTAATAATGTGACTCGTCCACAAACAGCCTGTCCACGCCTAACTGCTCAAAAGTCACAACATCATCTTTTCGTGTCTGGTCATTTAATTTTTCCAGTTTTGCTTTCAGGGTTTTCTTCGTCTTTTCCATCTGTTTAACGGTATACTGCTCTCCAACCTGCGTCTTTGCTGATTCAATAGAAAATGTAATATCTGCAATCTGATCTTCAAGCAATGCAATCTGTCTTTCCCTAGAAAGCGGGATTTTTTCGAACTGGCTGTGTCCAATAATAACCGCATCATAATCCCCTGTTGCGATTCTGGAACAGAACCGTTTTCTGTTTGCCGGTTCAAAATCTTTCTTTGTTGCCACCAGAACATTTGCTCCC
>OGGB01000245.1_pt1 | contig 47332 bp, 41 predicted proteins | sample 1571111 | NCBI WGS metagenome assembly OGGB01 (sample SAMEA2582067, study PRJEB24529) | metagenome | biome: Human gut stool | place: China | collected 2011
TATATGCATGAAGGGAATTGACTAAACTTAATCCCCCAAGAATTACAACTGAGCCAAAGCAGAGCTTTCGATAGGCTAAAGCTATGCTTTTCTATGTCTAAAGCGCCGCTTTACAGAACAAAAACAACCTATATCATCTACGCAAGCTTAGAGGATAACGCAAAATATAATCCACCACAACAAACAACAGCTTTTAAGAAGCTCCTTCATCTCTAAATTCCTTATTCATAGGCTATTCAGAAGAAAGATGAAGGAGAGAATAAAAATAAAAAAATCATAGGCTGATTTAAAATAAATATCCCAATGATTAAATTTAATCATTGGGATATTTATTTTAAACACTTCGATGTTTATTATGAACTAGTCAAGAGTCCATCTTTTTTCAGCATTTAATATTTAATTCATTCAAAACCTTACGTATTGCCTCAAATGTAGTAATACGAGTAGGAACCAGCGGCAAACGAAGCTTATTTTCAATCATCCCCATCGCATTTAACATTGATTTTACGCCTGCCGGATTTCCATCGACAAATAACAGGTTAAATAATTCCGTAAATCGATGATGAATAGTCAACGCATTGGCAAAGTCTCCTTGAAGCGCCAAACGTGTCATGCGACTAAATTCACGAGGAAAAGCATTACCAATCACCGAAATCACACCAACAGCACCTAATGTTATGAGAGGAAAGGTAATACCATCATCTCCAGAGATTACATTAAAGTTTTCCGGTTTATTTTTAATAATATCATCCATTTGCGTGATATTGCCGGATGCTTCTTTAATAGCAACTACGTTATTGAAATCACGGGCAATCCGTAACGTAGTTTCAGCAGTCATATTTACTCCCGTACGTCCCGGAACATTATACAATACGATGGGGAGCTCCGTAGCTTCCGCAATCGCTTTATAATGCTGATAAATACCTTCTTGAGAAGGCTTATTATAATACGGCACCACAGACAATATCGCATCAACCCCTGTAAAATCATCGTTTTTCAATGTTTCTACAATAGCGCGAGTATTATTACCACCTACACCCAACAGAATAGGAATTCTTCCGTTGACGCGGTCAATTACCATCTTTTTTATAGTTTTCTTTTCTTCCTCGGTCAGAGTCGGTGTTTCAGCTGTAGTTCCCAGCACACACAAGAAATCCGCATTATTCTGCAATAGATAGTCCACCATACGCATCAACGCGTCATAGTCAACGCTCTCATCCTCTTTGAAAGGAGTAATCAGTGCTACCCCCATTCCTTTCAATTTAGTCTGTATCATGAGTTTTAATTATAATCTCTAATTTATTTAGCCGCAAAAGTACGAATATTTTTCTTATCTTACGATATAAGTTTCAGAAATTCGTCTTCGCTTAATATGGTTATTCCAAGTTTTTTTGCTTTTTCGAGCTTTGCAGGTCCCATATTATCTCCAGCCAGTATAAAACTCGTTTTCGCGGAAATGCTTCCAACATTTTTTCCTCCGTTTTTCTCGATAAGTTCCTTATATTCGTCACGCGAGTGATGGATAAACACACCGCTGATAACAATAGACTGCCCTGCCAACTTATCAGTGTATCCACTCAAATCTTCCTCTGTGCGATAAAGTTGCAATCCAGCCTCCTTTAGCCTGTTAACCAACTCACGATTAGACTCATTAGCAAAATAAGCAAGTATACTTTGAGCTATTTTTTCTCCGATTTCATCGATACTTACCAATTTTTCAAGATCTGCCTGCTGTAAATCATCGATATTCTCAAACGACTTCGCAATCTTTTTAGCCACAGTCTCACCAACAAAGCGGATTCCTAAAGCAAAGATTACACGCTCGAAAGGAACTGTTTTACTTTGCGCAATTCCCGTTACGATATTCTCTGCCGATTTTTCACCCATACGATCCAAACCTTTTATATCATCAACTGTAAGTTTATACAAGTCGGCCGTATTTTCAATTAATCCCAAACGATAGAACATATCCACCGTTTCCGGCCCTAATCCATCAATATTCATAGCCTTTCGACTAATAAAATGCTCTATTTTGCCTTTGATTTGAGGAGGACACGCTGTTTCATTCGGGCAATAATGAGCAGCTTCTCCTTCATATCTGACTAGTTTACTGCCACATTCGGGACAATTAACGATGAACCGAACCTTCTCACCAAGCATAAAACTACGTGCATCTTTATCAACCCCTGTAATCTTAGGAATAATTTCACCGCCTTTTTCTACATAAACCATGTCTCCAATATGCAAATCAAGCCCCTCGATAATATCCGCATTATGCAAGGACGCACGTTTTACAACCGTCCCTGAAAGCTGCACAGGATCCAGATTAGCTACTGGTGTAACAGCTCCGGTTCTTCCTACCTGATAAGTCACCTTATTCAAACGGGTCAACGCACGTTCTGCCTGGAATTTATAAGCAATAGCCCATCGAGGAGATTTAGCCGTAAAGCCCAAATTCTTCTGCTGCCTCAAACTATTCACCTTTAAAACAATCCCATCTGTGGCAACCGGCAGATTTTTACGCTCTACATCCCAATAATTGATAAATTCAAAAACCTCCTCTAATGTCTGGCACTTACGCGTCAAATCAGAGATTTTAAAGCCCCATTTTGCCGCTTCCTGAAGATTTTCATAATGTCCGTCACAAGGCAGGTTATCACCCAGCAAATAATACAAATAAGCATCCAGTTTGCGGGAAGCCACAATAGAAGAATTCTGCAACTTCAATGTACCGGAAGCCGCATTTCTCGGATTGGCAAAAAGCGGCTCTTCACGCGCTTCTTTCTCTCGATTCAACTCTTCAAACACTTCCCATGGCATAAGAATTTCTCCACGTATCTCAAAAGAAGCAGGATAATTATCACCATGCAATACAAGCGGAATAGAACGGATCGTTTTCACATTATCCGTCACATCATCCCCCTTTTCTCCATCCCCACGGGTGACGGCACGAACCAACTTTCCATCTTCATAAGTCAGCGAAATAGAAGTACCGTCATATTTCATTTCACAACAAATCTCGAAATCCTCATTCAATGCCTTACGGACACGGTCGTAGAAGTCCGTCACTTCCGCTTCCGAATATGTATTTGCCAATGACAACATAGGATATTTATGAGCCACTTGCGTGAAATTCTTGTTTAAATCGCTACCTACACGCATCGTAGGCGAATTTTCATCTTTATATTCCGGATGTGCCTGTTCCAAATCCTGAAGTTCACGCATCTTGTCGTCAAACTCTTTATCTGAGATTTCAGGAGCATTCAACACATAATAATTATAATTATGCCGGTGAAGTTCGGCACGCAATTCCTCTATTTTTTCCTTTATATCCATATTTATTCGATTGTTTAAGGCAAAAATACATGTTTATCTTTGAATATTTGTACTTTTGCGAAAAATTAAAAGATTATGCGTATTGATATTATAACAGTTTTACCCGAAATGATTGAAGGTTTCTTCAATTGTTCTATCATGAAACGAGCTCAAGATAAAGGACTTGCAGAGATACATATTCACAATCTGCGTGATTATACCGAAGATAAATATCGCCGTGTCGATGATTATCCTTTTGGAGGGTTTGCCGGAATGGTTATGAAAATAGAACCCATCGAGCGTTGCATCAATGCTCTGAAGGCAGAACGCGACTACGATGAAGTTATTTTCACGACCCCCGACGGAGAACAGTTCAACCAGCCGATGGCCAACAGCCTCTCGTTGGCACAGAATCTCATTATTCTTTGCGGACATTTCAAAGGTATCGATTACCGCATCCGAGAACACCTGATTACTAAAGAAATCAGCATTGGAGATTACGTATTAACAGGAGGAGAATTGGCAGCAGCGGTGATGGCGGACGCCATCGTACGTATCATCCCCGGAGTCATTTCTGATGAACAGTCCGCACTTTCCGATTCTTTCCAGGATAATTTGCTGGCAGCACCTGTATATACACGACCTGCGGATTATAAAGGTTGGAAAGTCCCCGATATTCTCTTATCCGGTCATGAAGCAAAAATCAAAGAATGGGAACTGCAACAATCCCTGGAACGTACCAGAAAACTTCGTCCCGACTTATTGGGAGAATAAAATAAAGTGTAAATAAAAACGACGGTGAAGAATATGTAAATCTTCACCGTCGTTTTTATTTTGCCTTCAGTTTATAAAGATCTTGCTGATAGCTAATCTTAAACACAGACCTATTTTTCATCCGCTGTTTCCAGCCTGCTTATTCTTCCTTTATTCAAAAGACAAATAGCATTTTTCTCGCAGACTTAGTGCGAATGGTTATTGTATGTTTTCAATTACACCTCAAGTGCACCAATAATTTCCTTTACAGACTTACACCCGTGTCTTTCCAGGTAATTATTTATACCATCTTCCACTTTAATAGTGACAGCAGGATCTATGAAATTTGCCGTACCAATCTGGATAGCCGTTGCACCTGCAAGCATGAATTCGACAGCATCTCTCCAGTCCATAATACCCCCTAAACCAATGACAGGAATATTTACCGCCTTAGCAACTTGCCACACCATACGCAATGCGATAGGTTTTACGGCCGCTCCCGACATTCCTCCTGTTATCGTTGATAAAATAGGGCGTTTACGTTCCGCATCAATCGCCATACCCAGCAATGTATTGATTAATGACACGCTATCTGCACCACTTTCTTCTGCCGCGCGAGCTATTTCGGTGATATCCGTAACGTTTGGGGAGAGTTTTACGATAAGTGTCTTTTTGTAAGCAGAACGCACTGCTTTCACTACTTCTGATGCCCCTTTTGCTGACACACCAAAAGCCATACCTCCTTGCTTCACATTGGGGCAAGAGATGTTTAGTTCTATAGCAGGAATTTTGTCAAGTTCATTAATGATTTCAGCCGTTTTTACATAATCTTCGATCGCAGACCCCGAAACGTTTACAATCATATTCGTTTGAATGTCTTTTATACGAGGATATATATGCTCCACGAAGTAGTCAACACCCTTATTTTGCAGTCCTACAGCGTTTAACATACCAGAAGGAGTCTCTGCCATACGCGGATAAGGATTCCCTTCACGTTTGTGAAGAGTCGTTCCTTTTACAATAATACCACCTATTCGCGTTATATCAATGAAATCAGAGAACTCTTCACCATATCCAAATGTACCGGATGCCGTCATTACCGGATTCTTCATTTGTAATTCACCAATGTTTACACTCAAATCTGCCATAGTAGTTTATTTATATTAAAAACAGGACCTTCTTTACATACACACAAGTGACCTTCTGTCGTATTTTCCACACAGCACAAGCATGCTCCGATACCACAAGCCATTGTATTTTCCAAAGAAACTTCACATTCTATCTGATTACTTTTGGCATATTTTGCCACAGCCACCATCATTGGTTTAGGACCACAAGTGTAAATCTGCTCAAATCGTACCTTATTTAATATAGAATGTTGAGTTACGTATCCTTTTTCGCCATGGCTACCATCTTCCGTAGTAGTATACACCTCTCCATATTTAGCAAACTCTTCCAGCTGCAACAAATCTTTGTCGCTACGGGCACCTAACAAGAACGTAGGTTTGTGGCCTTTTTTAGCCAATTGTTCACCTAAATACAACATGGGAGCTGTTCCGACACCTCCACCAACTAATAAGAGCTTATCAGAAGCCTCTTGAGGCATTGTGTATGCATTTCCCAGCGGAAGCACCACATTAATTGTATCACCAGAATTAGCCTCTGCCAGACGTCTTGTTCCATCACCAACCAGCTGGATCAGAAACCATACCTCATTTCGCTGTTTATCTACAAAATTAATAGAAATAGGACGACGCAAGAATGTAGTAGGCGAACCGTCCACCCGGATTTCTGCAAACTGCCCAGGTAACATTTCGGGCAGTAATGACTGAGACGTCAATTTTAGCAATACATAGTTTGCATTCAATCTGATATTCTCGGTCACTGTCAGATCTAAAATAAATTTCTTCATGTATGGATATAAAAGTATAAATTCGTATTCCGGGTGCAAAGATACAGGAAATTGCTCAAACCACCGATTTTACTCTTTATTTTTCAGGCCTAAACGTCTCATAGGTATTATCATCAAAAAATATTCTTATTTCTGTGATTTTCCTGGCAGGCTTTTCTATATACCTAATCTCTTGTTTTACAATCTCTTTAGTGGCATTTTCAGCGTTTCTTAATGGCATTTCCTTGCGATTTTCCGGAATAGCCGGCTCTTTGGACGAATTTATGAGATTCTCGTCAAATAAAGAAGGCAGATAATCGCTATTAGAAGAAGAAAAAGATGTCTCTTCTTCAGATACCATCATTTCGCCCTTTCCATAAAGCAACCATTCAAGATTTACATAGTCATACTTTTGATGAACCTTCATAACAACCTCTAAACTGGGTTTATTCCGGCCATTTAAAATATGAGAGAGAGTAGATTGTTGTACTCCGATTGTTTTAGCAAAAACTTTAGGAGGAACTTTTTCTCTCTCCATTATCATTCTGATTCTGTCTTTTATTTCCATACTACCTTCTTTTTATTACAATTGTATGTGTTATGCACCTAATTCACAAAAATACGTATTACATCATTGATAATACAAAGGTAAATATTTAGATTCACAAAAGCAAATTACAAATATAAAAATATCAATATTACAAAAGTATATAACATTATACAATTCGAATATTACGTTTGTAATTCAAATAAAAATAGTAAATATAGACATACATCTTTAATTGAACAATCTCACATAAAATACAGATATATAGATATATAACGAAACAAATTATAAACTAAATACGGTTATTCACAAATATACATACCACCAAAACGAGGCTTTTATAGTGCAAATTGATAAAACAACATATACTATACTGATTTACAATAAAATAAATGGGAAAATATTATTTGTTAATAGCAATATAACTACATTTGTATATGTAATATTAGTATTGTAATTGCATAAATATATCATTGTGAATATCTACTATTTATTACATTTGTGTTTTATTCACATTAATACTTTATACATCGGTAACAGATCAAATATACAAAAGTAAATATTGATAGTTGCAAAAGCAATAAAAGGAAGGAATCAACCCATACTTTACCAATGTATATTACTATTTTTGTCTAATCATCCTTTACAATTTTCTCTAAAAAGCAAATCCTTGCGATATTTCTGTACCAATCTCCAGATATTTATTTTTTTTCGATTCTAGAAGGCTTATTTTTCACATAAATAAATGATATACAAGAATTTAAGCCCAATAAAGTGAATCTATATTTCTATTAAACTAGAAAAAAATCATGCTGTAACAATCCAATATAGTCTGAACTATCAAAATGACATTAATGGGCAGCTTTAGAAAAAGAGAAAATCTCCATTCTCACTATAAAGTGGTAGCATCAAAATCTAAAATGCTTTTTTGATAAAACTCAAGGATCAGTAAACTTTTCTCGTTAAAAAATTCAAGCTTTAGATTTAATGAAAATGTATTTTCTGAAAAGATAGGCAATATAAAATTAAAAAAACTGTTTGTGTGATTAGCCAAACAGTAACTCTATAAAACGATGAAATAACTAAATTTATTTGTAAAAATAATCACAGAAAATAGTGAGAGGACTTTTTGAGATAAGTATAATTGCGGGAATATAAAAAAGACATATACTCCCCATTTCTATCTATGGTAAAAGTATATGTCTGATGATATATGTAATTCTTAATTCGACTTAATGCAAAATTTTAAACACCAGCTCGCGAAGAATATCCCCATCTGTCATAGAACTGTTTTGGACTCCTTTAGATTTTGCATCAGCATATCGTATTTCTCCAACAATTTGCATCGTCTTTACTCCACTATATTTTCGCATTGCCACCATATAATCCCGAGCCTGCCATGGAGTTCTTAGTCCTAGCATGTTTGCAATTCCCTGCTCTGATTTATCCGGCGCATAATAAGTCAACATCAAGTTGGAGTAAAAGCTAAATAATAGAGACAGCGTCATTTGGATCGGATTAGTTTTCGGATTTTCCTCAAAATATTTTATTATTTTGTTCGCTTTCAATATATCCTTTTCCACTAAAGCACTGCGCAATTCAAAGTTATTATAGTCTTTACTTATGCCGATATTCTTTTCTATCTGTTCAGGAGTAACACGTTTCTGTCCGGCAGGTAAAGTGATAATCAACTTTTCAAGTTCTCCGGTCAGACGACTTAAATCCGAGCCTACAAAATCAGCAAGCATAGAAGTTGCCTTCGGTTCCATATCAACCCCTTTTCGTTTCATATATGAAGCGATAAAACCGGGAAGTTGCGCATCTTTGATTTTTTTAGACTCAAACAATACACCTGTTTTTTCCACCTCGGCAGCTAACTTCTTTCTACGATCTAAAGTTCCATGCTTATGGCATATCACTAAGATAGTGGAAAGCAAAGGCTTTTGAAGATAATATGACAACTCCTCCATATTACGCACGGCCTGCGCTTCCTTAACGACTACTACTTGATGTTCTGACATCATGGGATAACGCTTTGCGGCATTTATAATCGTTGCCACATCCACGTCAGCACCATACACAACAGTCAGGTTGAATTCTTTTTCCGTTTCACTCAACACATTATCCGTTATGTAATCTGCAATCAAGTCGATATAATACGACTCTTCTCCCATCAGGTAATAGACAGGGCGATACTGCTTTGCTCTCAATTCCTTGAGGATGTCATCACAGGTCAATTCTTGTTTTGCCATATATATTTTTTCAGAAAGACCGGATTACCAGTCAAATTTCAAGTGTTTAACAGTTTTCTTTTCATCAATAATCATACGCAGAGAAGCAATGCCAATTTCAACATGCTCTTCTACATAATTTCTGGTCACCAAATTATCGCTTTTATCCGTTTTCACTCCATCGGGAGTCATTGGCTGATCGGATACCAATAATAATGCACCGGTAGGAATATGATTGGCAAAGCCACAACTAAACAGAGTTGCAGTTTCCATATCTACTGCCATAGCCCGTGTCTTTGTCAGATATTCTTTGAACACATCATCATGTTCCCAAATACGACGGTTAGTGGTATATACAGTACCGGTCCAATAGTCGCGGCCTTTGTCACGAATGGATGAAGAAACGGCACGCTGCAACATAAATGCAGGCAACGCAGGAACCTCGGGAGGAAAATAATCATTGGAAGTTCCCTCCCCACGGATAGCCGCAATAGGAAGAATCAAGTCACCAAGCTGGTTTTTCTTGTCGATACCACCACATTTTCCGAGAAATAAACATGCTTTGGGGCGAATAGCACCCAGCAAGTCCATGATGATAGCAGCGTTGGGGCTTCCCATACCGAAGTTAATCATTGTGATACCTTCGGCAGAAGCAGAAATCATATTTGCGTCCCTTCCTAAAATAGGAACATTAAACTGATTTGCGAAAATCTCGACGTACTTGTTGAAGTTAGTCAACAGAATATACTCTCCAAAATCCTCCAGGTTACGTTTTGTGTAACGCGGCAGCCAATTAGCTACGATTTCTTCTTTTGTTTTCATAATTATCTATTAAATTTGTGCTCCCAATAATGGGAACCATTATTTAACTTACAAAAATAATAAATGTTATCGTTAAACCTACCAGTATTCGACACTAAAATAAACGTACGAAACGGAAAAAATGTAATTTTCGACGTAATTCGTAAACGATATGTCGCCCTTACTCCTGAAGAATGGGTACGGCAACACTTTGTCCACTTTCTTATTGCACACAAAGGATATCCGACTGCGCTTCTTGCCAATGAAGTAATGGTTAAGTTGAACGGTACTACCAAGCGATGCGATACAGTACTTTACCGGAGGGATTTATCCGCCCGGATGATTGTAGAATATAAAGCACCACATATTGAAATAACACAGGCCGTTTTCGACCAGATCACCCGGTATAATATGGTACTGAAAGTAGATTACCTGATTGTCAGCAACGGAATGCAACATTATTGCTGCTGCATGGATTATGAACATCAGAGTTATACGTTCCTTCAGGATATTCCTGATTACCATTCTTTATAAAATAATCTGCTGTATTCGCCTTTAAAAAACAGCCTTGCCGACAAGAATAAAATAGCGTCACTATCCTGAGGGGATAGTGACGCTATTTGCCTACTATGGTGACGCTATCCCGAACAGATAGCGTCACTATACCAACTACCCTTCCAGATAGTCTTCAAACAGCTTTTTACTACTGCGTTGCAGCATCTTTCCCACTACCATCATCTGCTTTCTTTTTACTGAACCGCTCTTGCAATTTCTGCATCAATTCGTAAAAATTAGGAATATAAATGGTAGCCAATAAAGTATTCATAGCCATACCAAACACAACAGCGGCCCCCAATGCTATACGACTTTGCGCACCTGCGCCGGTAGCGAACAACAACGGCATCACTCCTAGTACAAAAGCAAAAGATGTCATCAGGATCGGACGCAAGCGGACATGTCCCGCTTCAAAAGCAGCTTCCCGAATCGAATTACCTTCGGCACGGAAATCACGGGCAAATTCCACAATCAAAATACCATTCTTTGCCGAAAGCGCAACAAGCAGAATGATACCGATTTGCGTATAAATACTGACCGGAGTTCCCATAATCAGACAGCCAATCATAGCACCCAATAATGCAACCGGCAATCCGATAACGGCTGCCACCGGGCTGGTCCAACTCTCATACTGTGCAGCAAGTACCAGGAAAGCAACAATCAAAGCCATCACCAGTACAATGGTAGTTGTATTTCCTGCCTGTGTTTCCTGATAAGCCACAGAAGTCCATTCATATCCAAACTCATCTCCCAGCTGTTCCTTAAATAATGCTTCCACTTCCTGTATGGCCTGCCCGGTGCTACTTCCCGGAGCAACATTACAAGTCAGAGAAGCAGTCGGGTACATATTATAACGGTTTATTTGATCCTGTCCTAACTGTTCCTCCACTTTGGTGAAAGAAGAAAAAGGTACCATCTCTCCTGCCTCATTCGGCACACTTAGTTTCAAGACATCATCAATCACGCGCTGTGCCTGATCCCGTGCCTCAATCTTCACCTGATAGATACGGCCGAATTCAACAAAATCATTCACATAAGCCGCTCCCATATAATAGCCCAATGTAGAGAAAACATCATTCAAGGCAATCCCCATAAACTGCACTTTATCACGATCAATATTCAAGAAATACTGCGGAACATTTGCCTGATACTGACTGGACACAGATCCTAAAGCCGGTTTAGAATGATAAGAAGCAAGCAACGCATTGATAGCTTGTTGCATTTCCGTCGGTCCCAGATTACGACGGTCTTCCAACTGAAGTTGCAAACCGCCGGAAGCACCCAGTCCCGGAATAGCCGGAGGAACCATCGCAAATACTTCCGCAGCCTGAATAGTCATATACGCTTCACCATTAAAACGGTTGACTACGGCAGCAGCCGTATGCTCCTTCCCTTTCCTTTCATCCCAGTTTTTCAGTACCACAAAATAAGTTGCCGAGTTGCTCTGCTCGCCGCCACCCATTATCGAGAAGCCGGAAATGCCAATATAATTCTTCACTTCAGGATAAGAATCCAGAATTGCATTAACCTTATCTCCCACTGCCTGCGTACGTTCAAGGCTGGCTGCAGGCGGAAGTTGAACAACAGCAATAAAATATCCGTCATCCTCGTCCGGAATGAAAGTAGACGGCCAATGCATAAAGAGCAATACAGCAATAACAGTCAAGGCACCGTAGGAAACAAGAGCCATTCCGGGACGTTGAAGTAACCATTTAACAATCTTGTCATACACTCCTTGCGTCTTGTCGTATGCTTTATTGAAACCTTTGTATATAAAGAAGTTAGAAGGTTTGCTCTTTTCAAGAAACAACGCACAGAGTGCAGGGGTCAATGTCAACGAATTGAAACCGCTCAACACGGTAGAAGCGGCAATAGTCAATGCAAACTGCTTATACAACTGCCCTGAAATTCCACTAATCATCATCGTTGGAATAAACACAGCCAGCAATACAAGCACTACCCCGACAATCGGGCCTGTAATCTCTCCCATCGCTTTCGTCACCGCTTCGCGGGGGGAGTACTGCCCGGTTTCCAGCAACCTCGAAGCATTCTCCACCACCACTATCGCGTCATCCACCACAATGGCAACTGCCAGAATCAGCCCGAACAACGTCAGTGTATTGATAGAGAAACCAAATGCCGCCATCACGGCAAATGTACCAATCAACGATACCGGGATGGTAATACAAGGAATAATCACAGCCCTCCAATTCTGCAAGAACAGGAAAATAACGAGAATCACCAGCAAAGTCGTTTCAAAGAATGTGACCATCACTTCATCAATAGAAGCATGGATCACATCGGTCGTATCCAAAGTGACATTATACGAAACTCCTTTCGGAAAACTTGCCGCCAATTCCTCCATTTTAGCCTTCACTCCTTTGGATACATCCAGCGAATTGGAACCCGGTTGCTGGTAAATAGCAATGGCAGCCGTAGGTTTTCCATTCAATCGTGACACTACGCTATATGACGCAGAACCCAAGTCGATGCGTGCAATATCCTTCAGGCGAAGCATCGCTCCGTTCTGTTCGCGACGGATAATAATATCGCCGAACTGTTCTGGAGATTTCAATCGTCCCTGGACATTCAATGTATACTGAAAAGCATTATTATTATCCTGCCCGATAGGTTGACCGATATATCCGGCAGATACTTCCACATTCTGCGACTGGATAGACTGATAAACCTGTTGCGGTGAAATATTCCGTATACGCATAGCCTCCGGATCGAGCCAGATGCGCATCGAATAGTCCCCCGCTCCCATAACATTCACAGCACCCACTCCGGGCACACGTGTCAGCTGGTCTACTAAATTCAGTTTGGCATAATTAGTCAGATACAGGCTATTGTATACAGAATCCTGCGAAGTCATTGTCAGGAACATCACAATGTTTGAAGACTGTTTCTGCACAGTGACTCCTTGCACAACTACCGGTTCCGGCAGTGATGACTGCGCGATACTTACCCTGTTTTGTACCTGCACAGTTGCCATATCGATGTCCGTACCGACAGCGAATGTAATGGTCAGAGAATACGCTCCCGAAGAGGAAGAATTGGAAGACATATAAAGCATACCATCTACACCATTCACCTGCTGTTCGATAGGAATACCCACTGTTTGGGCAACAGTTTCAGCATTTGCCCCGGGATAAACGGCAGAGACCTGCACTGTTGGCGGCGTGATCTCCGGAAATTGCGCCACAGGCAATATATTGAGTGTGACCAGACCGGCTACTACAATAAGCAGGGCAAGGACAGTAGCAAATATCGGTCGGTTGATAAAAAACTTAGAAAACATAATATATAGGTTTAAAAGCAGCCTCTCCACAGCCTTCTCCCAAAGAGAAGGAGCAAGAAAGTTACTTTTGTTAATTAATCGGTTTTAAGTACATCACCTTTATTGATTTCAGTTGTTAGTCAATCAGTTAGCAAAGAGACTTTACTTTTCTCTCTTAGGAAGAGAATCAGGAAGAGGCTTTATCTTCATTCCGTCTCTGACTTTCATCAAAGCCTCTGTGACATACTGTTCTTGCGGAGAAAGTCCTCCCACTACCTGCCGTAAAGTGCCGTCGACCAACTGCCCTATTTCAATATGCCGGTAATGAACTATATTCGAATCATTTACAACATATAAATATTTACCCAACTGATCGGTCCCGATAGAACCTTCCTTCACCAACACCGCATTTTTAGCTTCTCCATAAGGTAAAGTAATGCTTACATACAACCCACTCTTCAATATCCCTTTCGGATTATCAAAATTGGCACGAACCGTCAGCGTTCCTGTATTCAAATCTACATTGGGTGAAAGATAGTCGAGGGCAGCCGGATAAGTTTCAGTTCCCTCCTTTCCCAGTTGAACCATTATTTTCTGCGGAAGATTGGCAGGTAATTGTTGGTTATCCATAGCCATCGTCAACCATTGATTATCAGCTACATTGAAGTAAGCATACATCTGATTATCCTTATAAATAGTAGCCAATGTAACTGGCTGCAACGAGCCGCCTACATAACTTCCTACATCTACCGTCGCCTTACTGATAGTGCCATCAAACGGCGCACGAACATAACAATATCCCAAGTTTGTACGGGCGGTGCTCAAAGCAGCTTCCGCATTGCTGACAGCTGCAACCCCTTCTGCCACAGACGATTCCGCCTGAAGTACCTGTATCTGACTGACAGCATCACTCTTTACAGCCTCTTTCATACGACTATAATTATTACGGGCATATTCCAGTTGAGCCTGGGCGGTTTTCAGCTCTGCTTCTGCCTGCTCCACCTTGTCTTTATATAAGGTAGGTTCAATGACAAACAGCAGTTGTCCTTGTTTCACCCGTCCGCCGGGGACATACGAGGTAGACTGCAAGGTTCCGTTCACTCGGGCCACAAGATTCACCGTTTTTTCAGTTGTCAGATAGCCCGGGTAATCTTTCGTCAAAGTAATATCCTCCACTATGGGTTTGGTCACGCTAATTTCCGGAGTTGGCATACCTCCCATCGCTCCTGTACTTTTCTTCTCCTTACAACCTGTCAATATAGGCAGTGCAAGAAAGATATACATCAGTTTTTTCATATCTGTTAGGTTATATATTTTTTGATTGATTTTTTTATTCTCTCCAACCGCCTCCCAAAGCCTTGTAGAGGGCTATCAGTTGCAAAAGTGAACTCCCTTGTGCCTGTACCAGCTGATTCTCGTAAGATAACAGAGAACGTTGCGCATCGAGTACGTTTTGGAAAGGCGAGAGTCCCTGCTTGTACAATTCCAGTGAAAGTTTCAATGTCTCAATCCCTTGATTACGCACTTCCCGCAGGGCGACAATCTGTTTGATTGAATTCCGGTAGCCATTCATAGCGTTGTCAGTCTCCTGTACGGCAGTCAAAACCGTCTGGTTAAACTGATTAATCGCTTCATCCAGTTGCGCTTTTGCCAGTCGGGTTGCGTTCACCAACTGTCCTCCGTTGAAAATAGTCCAGCTCAATGACGGAGCGATTTCATAAGTCATACTTTTACTTTTGGTGAGATCCTTCAAATCACGGGCGGCATACCCAAATGATCCTTTCAAGAAAACTTTCGGCAACCAATCCGCTTTTGAGGCTCCCAGCAATGCCGCTTGTGCATTCACGCTCAATTCCGCACCTCGTACATCAGGCCGTCTCAATAACAAATCGACAGGTAGCCCCACTCCGATCGGTTCCATGTAATCGGGCAGTGTTCCGCCGGATTCGAGAACCGGACGAATGTCCTGCGGATACATTCCCAATAAAACGGCCAATGTCGTTATATACTGATTGATACCCGCTTCCAGTTGAGGAATGGAGGCTTTCGTATTATACAACACAGACTTAGCCTGTGCCACATCGAGCTTGGCAACAAGTCCGGTATTATAGCGTACTTCCGTGATTTTCAAAACTTCCTCCTGCGAAGCACTGTTTTTCTTCACCACCTCAAGTTCTTGTTGCAATTCTCTTAGATTGATATAGGCCGAGGCTACCTCCGCAGCCAACGAAACCATAACACCTGTGTACTCTTCCTTACTAGCGGCAAAATTCTCTTTCTGTGCTTTTACCCGCTTGCGGATACTGCCGAAGATATCCAGCTCCCAACTCATACTTAGCGAAGCATCATAATAATGATCCGTTGTTTGAGGCAGCGAACTGGTATTTCCACTTGTTTCCTGACGGGTCCACCCTGCATTCAGTCCGATGGAAGGAAAGAAATTACTACGTTCTATCCAAAGATTGGCACGGGCAGCGGCTATACGGTTGATTGCCATTGCAACGGAATAATTACGATCTACTGCCAGAGCTATCAAAGAGTCCAGTTTGGCGTCTTGGAATGACTTCCACCAATGGTCATCCACCGGAAGTATCTGTTGAAACACTTCCCCGCTCTCTTCCCAATCGTTAGGGAGCGGAGCTTTCAAATAACGGTTTGCAGTCTGTCCAACCGCAGTTACAGTTGAAAGAAACATAAGGAGCGATGTGCCCCACACTCGTATACTCATATCAGTTCAGGTTTTTATGAAATGAAAAGATAACAACTAAAGGGTAAGTTTGTTTACCGGAGGAAAATTGGAGTAAAACTCCCACGCGACGCAATATTATTTTGAAGTATTCGATTTCCCTTTATACGGGCACTTACTAAAACAAAAAAAGCCCCGCATTGCTGCAGGGCTTACTTTATATATCAAAATAGTAACTTTACTTACTACTTCACTGCTTTCTTTATTCAGCAGTTTTTCTTCTAATAGCTCTTTTGGTAGTAGTTGCCGGAGCTTCTTCCACCTTGTGTTCGATTTGTACACCAGCCAATTCCGGGTCAATCATAATACGTCCGCAGTATTCGCAAACGATTACTTTCTTACGAGAACGGATATCCAGTTGTCTCTGGGGCGGAATCTTGTTAAAGCAACCACCACATGCGTCACGTTGCACATACACAATACCCAATCCGTTACGAGAGTTCTTGCGGATACGTTTGAAAGACTGCAACAGACGTGGTTCAATCTTAGTTTCCAAGTCTTTAGCTTTGTCTCTCAATTTCTCTTCTTCCTGTTTGGTTTCAGAGATAATTTCATCCAGTTCGCTCTTTTTCTGCTCCAGGTCTTTCATTCTTTCGTTAAGAATCTGATCGTTCTTTGTCACTTCAGCCTCTTTTTCTTCTTTATCAGCAGAATATTCTTTGATTCTCTTTTCGCAAAGTTCGATCTCCAATGTCTGGAATTCGATTTCCTTTGTCAAGAAGTCATATTCACGGTTGTTGCGAACATTGTCTTGTTGTGACTTATATTTTTCTACTGAAGCCTTTGCTGTTTCGATTTCTACTCTCTTGCCGGCAATAGCAGATTTCAGTTCATCCACTTCAGCTTTGATCTTGTCGATACGGGTACTCAAACCGGCAATTTCATCTTCAAGGTCTTGCACTTCCAACGGAAGTTCACCTCTCAATGTCTTGATTTCATCAATCTTAGACAACATCGTTTGCAGTTGGAACAGTGTCTTCAGTTTCTGTTCTACCGTCAACTCATTCGGATCTTTTTTTGCTTCTCTAGCCATTTTACTTATAAATATTTTATGGGATTCGTATTTATTTTACTCAATTGGAGTGCAAAATTAGGAAATAAATCCCGGATTATGGAATAAAAAATTTCTTTTGTATATTGTTCGCTTTCGTAATGACCAATCTCTGCCATCAGAATATCTTCTTCATGGCCGAAATAATCATGATATTTAATCTCGCCGGTAATAAAAACATCCGCTCCCGACCGGATTGCCTGTGGAAGCAAAAATGCACCTGCACCGCCGCACAATGCCACTTTCTGTATCTCTCTTCCCTTCAGCTTGTTGTGACGCAAACATCCCACTTCGAATGTCTTTTTGATGCGTTTCAAAAATTCGAGCTCTGTCTCCGATTCATCCAATTCACCGACAATTCCCGATCCCGCCTGTGACCAGTCGTTCAATAACGGATAAATGTCGAATGCCGGTTCCTCATAAGGATGGGCAGCCAATAAAGCCTTGATAGTTTCCGCCTTTTTAAAGGAAGGAAGAATCGTTTCAATCCTCACCTCCTCTTCGTGGTGCAGTTCTCCGATTGTTCCACAGAAAGGATGCGTTCCCTCTTTTGCCCGGAAAGTTCCCTCTCCTTTCAGATTATAACTGCATGAATCATAGTCGCCTATATTTCCGCATCCGGCAGCAAACAGTGCTTCGCGTACCGCGTCAGCTTGTGCGTAAGGGACAAACGTCACCAACTTAACCAAGTTATTCTCTTTCGGCTCAAGCACTTTCAAATTCTTCAATCCGATTTTTTCGGCTATCTTATAATTGACTCCACCTTGTGCATTATCCAGATTGGTATGCGCCGAATAAATCACAATATCATTCTTTATTGCTTTCAATATACAGCGTTCCACATAATCCTTGCCCGTAATGGATTTATACCCTTTAAAAATCAGCGGATGATGAGATATGACGAGATTGTAACCCAACGCGATCGCTTCATCCAACACAGCTTCAGTAACGTCAAGACACAACAAAGCCCCTGTTGCTTCCGCTTCTGTCAATCCGATTTGCAGGCCGGCATTATCAAAGCCGTCTTGCAATGGCAGAGGCGCGAATCGTTCAAGGGCGCTTACTATTTGCTTAATTTTCATTATTTGGTAGAAAATTTGGTTGCAAATATAATAAATAAAAAAGGAATAATCATACTAAACGGTCGTTTTTTAGAGAATTTATCGTTATCCGTTTTCTTGAGACCACCGTAAAAGATATCAAACACCACCCGAAAACTATCAAATAAGACCTAAAAACTATCCGATGATAGAAATTCCCCTAAATTCCGTCGGATTCTCCCCCAGCGGGATCGACAAAATACCTTAAACTTGCAACATCAAAATTTTAACAACGAATACTCACATTTTAAAAACAACACATATGAAAAGTTTAAGCTTCAGAAAAGACTTGGTAGGCGTTCAGGAAGAACTACTACGTTTCGCATACAAACTGACAACAGACCGCGAAGAAGCGAACGATTTGCTGCAGGAAACTTCATTAAAAGCATTAGATAACGAAGAAAAATATACACCTGATACAAATTTCAAAGGATGGATGTATACCATCATGCGCAATATCTTTATCAATAACTATCGCAAGGTAGTTCGTGACCAGACATTTATTGACCATACGGACAATCTCTACCATCTTAATTTACCGCAAGATGCAGGGTTTGAAAGTACGGAAAAGACATACGACCTGAAAGAGATGCACCGCGTAGTCAATGCTCTTCCGAAAGAATACAGAGTTCCGTTCGCCATGCACGTTTCCGGATTCAAATACCGCGAAATTGCAGAAAAACTGAATCTTCCGTTGGGCACTGTAAAGAGCCGTATCTTCTTCACGCGCCAGAAATTACAGGAAGAACTGAAAGACTTCCGCTAAACCCTAACTATATCTACATTAGTTTCAGATTAAACAATTGATTTCATTTTTCAGTTTTATCAATAGGCAAAAGGCAAAGAGAGTGTATATTCTTTTTGCCTTTTGCCTGTTTTCATCGGACAAATATGGATAAAAATCAATGCCGGAATAAAAACTAATTATAAAATTCTGCGTAAAACTTCCGTTATTTATTGAAAATCTGTATTTTTACTTCCACTAAATAATAAATACGATGAAAACAATTCTGACTCTACTGTTGCTGATAGTTGTGACGACCTCCTGTCAACTCAAAAAGAGTGATAATACGGAAACGGCTGTAACCGAGTCTACAGAAATTGACAATGCCGAAGATTGTACGGCAGATACGGTCAAAGCTACTGCTATCTTCTGGATTGATAAAGCAGAAACCAAACACTGCAAAGAGTACGGCTTTCGTACCATCAAAGCCCATGTGCTCATTCGTGAAGATGGAAAGGTCGATTTGATGTCATTCGTCAAAAAACAATCCCCGGCTGTAGAGACGTACATACGCCATCATCTTTCCAAATTTAAAGTGTCGGAAAAGATGTTTGAAAGCGGGTATGTGCAACCCGGAGAACAATTCGTGCAGCTTCGCTGCTTATGGGGAATGTTGAAAGGCAAGTAATCAATGTGCTCACAACCGGAGCTAAAAGCAAAGATAACCCGTTGTCTTAGCGTCTAGTTTTTGTTTTTCATCTGTACCTTGTTTTTCAGCGCATACCGTTCATCTACCACCCTGTCGGTAGGAAAGAAAGTAAAAATAAGCCGCCACTCTCCTTCTTTATAGATAAATTTACGCCCGCTGGCTCCACGAAGAATTGCTTTGTGCTTTTCCCACAGGAACGATTCGATATGTTCCGGCATTTCAGTGCCGGATGCCGAAAACTCCACTGTTATAAAAAAATGCGGAATAGAAGTTTCAGCTACTTTACGGAATATCTGATCGGTAACTGTCATTTTCGGGGTTCTTTGGTTACCTCTAATAATTTCCCGTATGCGTCAAAAGATCGGCGTGAAGCCAATGAAATAGTAATCATCAGCGACAACATAGATGCCGTAAAAGTAATCACCATAATCATCATCTGATACTTGATGGCAACGTTCGGACTGCTTCCTCCCAGGATTTGTCCGATCATTGTGCCGGGAAGAGCAACCAATCCCATCACGGAAATGTTCGCAATCAGCGGACTGAAGGATTTAATAATGGCCTGTCGGATAAATGGAGCCTGCGCTTCCTGCCTTGTTGCTCCGTTTCCCAATAAATAGCGATACAGTTGTTGTTCACGTTTCAATCCGCTATAATAAGTATTCAAAGCTATCACATTGCTCGAAAGCATATTACCCATCAGGATACCGAATATCGGAATAAAGTATTGGGCGCTAAATATATTGTCCAATTGAAGAACAACACCGATAAAGTACAAGCCTACCAGTACAACACTACAAAGAAATCCTACCGTAATAGGGATTAATAAGATACAACGTTTCAACTGGGTACGCACCAGTGCTGTCTGTCCGGCTACGAATATCATAATTATCACCCAAAGGAAGTTAATCCAGGGATTGTTCCATAAAAAGAGATATTTCAGATACATGCCGATAAAGAACAGTTGGATAATCATCCGTACTGTACCAATCAGGGCAGGTTTCAGTAGTCCCGTTTTAAACTTCCAAAGATAAAAGAACGGGATGGCAAGCAGAAGCAAGCCTATAAAAAGATTATAATATGATATATCAATCGTTCCCACAGTGTATTCTTAACAATTCTATCCGATTCGTATTAGCGTTCTCTCCAATCGTTACAATTCTATTAAATAATGACAACCCGAAGCAAAATCCTTATCATGCGATACGGCCAGCACTGCTGTTCCCCTTTCCGCCTGTCGCCGGAAGAAAGACAAGACCCTACCGGTCGAATCGGCATCCAAAGCAGAAGTAGGTTCGTCTATAATAATCAGAGGTTTATTGAGCATAGCGGCTACGGCGAGCATGATGCGTTGACGCTGGCCGCCCGACACTTCATTCACTCTCTTGGTATATAATTCATGTTCCAGTCCCAATTCATCAAAACAGGCAAAAAGCCTTTCTTCCGAAAAAGGGACAGAACGGTTCACTTTCAGTCCGAACGGGAGAGCTACCATCTCTTTCACCCATTCGAAAGGCAATGCCAATTCCTGGGGAATCCATGCAATCTGCCGCCTGACTGTATCAATAGTCGATTTATCCAGTACCATTCCTCCTATCCTGATTATCCCTTCTTTCAACGGAACAAAACCCATTATCGCATTCAGTAACGAAGTCTTTCCACAGCCAGATTGTCCTACAATACAGGCAGTTTCTCCCCTTTCCAATTTCATATTAAAACCGGAAACAAGAACCTCTGTCCCAAAAGCAATACAAATGTTCTCAATATGTAGCATTTAATCGTACCTTTTGAAAATTTCACCAAAAGTATAAAAAAACAAGGGCATACGTATCAAAATCCCTTTGTTTTCTTAGAAATTTTCTTAGAACGACATGTTTTGTCGTCACGTGACATTATCTTTGCTCTTGATAATTAAAATTAATACCAAATATGGGCAAGAAACGGGAAGGAATGCAACGAATGCTGGTCATTATCAATAAATTAAAAGGACCGCAACAGTATGTGCCACGTAAAGAATTGGAGAACTACGTGACACATCGCATGGAAGAACGAGATGGAACACCTGTAGACATAAGAACTTTGCAGCGAGACTTCAAAGATATAGAAGATCTATTTGGTATCCGCATCTGTTTTGATAAGAAACAAAACGGTTATTATATCAATGAGGAAGACGATTTGAAAAAGGAGCAGTACGAACGGCTTCTGCTAAACTTCGACCTATTGAATGCTTTGGACAAAACTTCCAACCTACACACCTATGTTCTTGCCGAACATCATCGACCAAACGACAGTGAATGTCTTCCGGCATTGATAAAAGCCATTAAATTCTTTCACCCGGTAGAATTCAGTTATATTTATGTACGTGAAGGAGACAAAGTACGCAAAAAAAAAGTCTTACCTTATTATCTGAAAGAAGACCAGCAAAGATGGTATCTCCTCGCCTATGACAACAACATATTAAAAACTTTCAATATAGACTGTATCCGCAATCTCCAAATCCTTTATGAGGAAACCTTCAAAAGGAATATGAATATTGATGCAAACAACTTATTTAAAGACAGCTACGGCATCTGGAATCAGACAGATATTCCAGTAGAAAATATTGAATTAAGCTATAGTGCATTAGATGGCAGTTTCTTGAAATCGATTCCTTTACATCATTCACAAGAAATCATTACGGACAATGAGATGGAATTTCGAATCAGATTACGCCTTCGTATTACTAATGATTTTGTAATGGCATTGCTCTCACGTAGTAGTTCACTTACAGTAATTGAGCCATCACATCTTCGGGAACGGATACGAAAAATTTATGAGGAAGCAATAAAAAGACATTTATAACATAACGTTTAACATTAAAACTATGAATCTATTTAAAGCATTATTTGGTAGCAGTTTTTTTCAGCAAGAAATGAAACGTAATCAACAGTATCGCGACAACTACGCCTGCTGCGATGATATTGACGTAAATATTGATCTTGCAGAAGAAATTGAAAACGAAACACAGAATGAAAAACTGGTTTTGTCTGACTATATACCTGAATCTTATTTATATGACGATGAGAATGGAGAAATGGATGATGAGATAGATTTGATAGAGTAAGAAACGAAGACTATACTTAAACCTAAAAAAAACAATACCCTAGAGTGTTATATTGCAAAATATATCTATATTTGCACTGTCATCATAAGCAATTATATGACATTACATTTTATTAGATGAAAGTGTTTTGCTTTTATCCTTATTCGGGAAATCTGGTAAATTTCAAAAGGAACAGGGATAACAATAACACTCATCACTTGTATTTTCGTATGTGTTACCTATGCGCATATTTATACAAGTGTGGGGTATTGTTTATTTGTTCTTTAGGTTTACCAGAACCTCCCGATAGATAAACAGACGACTCCACACTTTCTTTTTATAATGCGGTTATAATGGTGGAGTCTTATAACCAACTTTTTAAATCATAATATTTATGCAAAACGAATTACGCGCCAAAGGTTTCAGCGGTTTCATTACTTTTCAAGAATTGATAAAAGACAGTACCTTGATCCCTTCTCAAAAAGGAGTTTACATTGTACTGAGAGAAAACATGGAAAAACCTCATTTTATGCCGAAAGGGACTGGAGGTTTCTTTAAGCAAAAAGACCCTAATATTGCGATTGCGGAATTAGAGAAGAAATGGGTAGATAATTCTTCCATCCTGTATATTGGAAAAGCAGGAGGAGAAAATAATCGTGCTACATTAAAATCTCGTATTGAACAATATATCAAATTTGGTCAGGGAAAACCTATCGGACATAAAGGAGGACGCTATATTTGGCAATTAGCAGATGCTTATTCCTTAATTGTTTGTTGGAAAACACTGTCCGAGGAAGACCCAAGAGAAGTGGAAAGCCAAATGATTCAAGAATTCAAGAAAGAACATGAAGGGAAACGTCCTTTTGCCAATTTGAAAGATTAAGAATATGGCTATAATTGACATTGTTAAATACGAACAGCAAGAAGGGGTAATAGTGCACAAATTTCCTTCATGCGATTTACGTTGGGGAACACAATTAGTAGTCTATCCTGGACAAATCGCTTTCTTTGTAAAAGGAGGTAAGGTTTGTGATAAGTTCACTGATGGTACATATACATTGAAAACCAAGAATATTCCATTGCTGAACAAGATAATTAATATCCCATTTGGCAGTGATTCTCCTTTTCAAGCAGATGTTTGGTTTGTTAATACGCTACAACGTCTTAGTTTGAAATGGGGTACTGAAACACCGATTCAACTTGAAGATCCAAAATATGAAATCATCGTTCCCGTAAGAGCCTACGGACAATATGGCTTTTGTATCAGTAATGCAGAGCTGTTTTTGTCTAGTTTTGTTGGTAATATGCCTCATTTTGATGAACAACAGTTGCAATCTTATTTCAGAGGATTGTTATTAATGAAATTAACAGATATTATTGCTAAAAAAATTATCTCCGACAAAATTCCGGTTTTGGAAATCTTAACACATTTACAAGAAATTTCCACTTATTGCGAAAATGAACTTAAACCTTATTTCGCAGACTATGGAGTTGAAATCATATTATTCAATATTATTTCAATCAACATTCCAGAAAACGATGCTAGTTTAACTGAAATAAAAAAAGCCAAAAATCTTTCTGCAAGATTAAAGATTACAGGTAAAGATAATTATTCATTGGAACGTTCTTTTGATGTAATGGATAAAGCTGCTGAAAATGAAAGTGGAACTGGGGCAGCATTTATAAATGCCGGTTTAGGGTTTGGCGCATCTTTGAATATAGGAAAACATATAAATCAACAATTACTGTCAAACAGCGAAATTACTCCTCCACCAATTCCGTCCACCATATCCTATTATCTTGTTGTAAATGGAAAGCAAGAAGGACCATATACAGAACAAGAAATTCGTAATGCATTGGCTAAGGACTCCTATGTACTTAAGCTGTTAGCATGGAAAAAGGGAATGCCAGATTGGCAACCTCTTAGTACATTCCAAGAGTTTGTTAATACTGATGCAAAGAATTGTCCTCCACCCATTCCACAATAATAAAAATAATATATTATGAGTTTAGTAGATATAAAATGTCCCAATTGTGGTGCGTCAATTCAATTAGATAACAGTAGAGAAAGTGGTTTCTGCTCTTATTGTGGATCAAAAGTACAGATTCAAGAAGCTATCAACAAAATCAAGATTGATAGGTCTTGTGATATTAATAATTATCTGCATTTAGCGAAAACCGCTTCCGAAGCAAACAACGGACAAGAAACATACGATTATGCAAATAAAGTATTGGAACTTGATTCGACAAATGCAGAAGCATGGGAATTAAAAATGGTTGGAATCGCATTAATGCCAGGTTTTAATTATTACGAGATTATTACGGCAGGTAATAAAGCTATAGAATTTGATAGTTCACTAGAATTGAGAAAGAGAATATATATGTCTTTTCTATCCATATGCTCATTGTATTTTCAAAATGCTTGTATGATGTTATTAGAAGATTTGCAAACATTAAAAGTTTTATATGATTCCCATTGTACACTAGATCCCGACAATGCAACAAACAACATGCTAAATGAAGACAGCACAAAGGACTATTTAATAAATGAAATATCCCAAATGTTAACTTTACGCTTTGCTGTTCCTGATGAGGAAATTGGTCAAGATGAAGATTTTGCGGAAATAACTGTAGAAATTGCAAAAGGATGGATAGAATGCGAACAAGCAGTAAATAGTAGATATAATACTTATGGTACATATCTTTCTGATGAAGCGTTAAACTATTGGAAAAGAGAATTGGAAAAAATTAAGAAAGGATTACCCACTAAATATTTAACAAACGACATTAACCCTAACAGATTTTCCACAAGAATAGAAAATAATGCCCCCAAAAAACAAAAAGTAGTTGCAAACAATGAAGGAGGTTGTTACATCGCAACAGCTGTCTATGGCTCGTATGACGCCCCCGAAGTTATGGTTCTCCGCCAATTTAGAGATAACTCATTGAATAAAACGTTTCTTGGCAAATGCTTTATAAAGGCATACTATTATTTAAGCCCTCCCGTAGCTAAGAAACTAAAAAATGCAAAGCGTATTAACAAACTTGTTCGTTTTATATTAGACAAATGGGTGAAACATTTACAGCAAGCATTCATAAATGAACTATATGTATGAAAGAAAATATTAAAAAATATGGAGAAGAAAGTTTCCTTTTGTTTTGTTTGCTATAAGCCAAGAAGGTGATAATAAGACACTATATTGTGGAGACTTCAAGAAAGTAATGACAAATTGTTCAAGCAAGGACTTGATATTATTAACACGATAGTTCCTAATCAAAGTGGATATAGCTAAGATGGGAAAATGTTTAATTTAAAAAATTAGAGTAGAATGATAGTACCTACCATGACATTGGCAGAAGTGGCTACAGAAATCCAATCTGACTATAAAGAAGTGATTAATCGCTGGGAGAAATTTGAACCAAAATTCAACAGAATTAGAATGAAAAGAAATTCTTATCCCTGGTTTTGGGAAACGACAGTCATGACCAAACGTAAAAATGAGTGGAATATCATCTTCTACGCATACTCTAAAAAGGATGCAAGTATAATCATACCTCGAATTTATCTTTCTTTCCGATATGAAAATTCAACATGGGCAGCATCTTTTATAAAAGGACACAACCAAATATTGATTTTTTCAGCACACTTTTTGGAACGCTATATAGAAAGATTCTTAGAGACTGATAAAAAAGAAATGGAATGCCCTATAAAAGATTTAGTGAAATATTTCTTTTTAAGAAATAACCATATCGCATGTTATAAGTCCGAAATAGAAGACTCCTTAAGAGGATTTTGTGAGGACGGGATGTTTTTAGGGGATTGGGTATCGGATTCTGTTGCATTAGTCAAAACATATCTGTCTCGTAATGAGTTGAAGCCTAACCAATATACAGAATTTTACGAAATAGTTATCTCTTGGATAGTTCAAGATATGTTTGTGTCACGTAAAGGTTATAGTTATAACATAGAAGAGTTTGACCAATTGCCAGATTCTTTTTTTGAACCAAATGAATGGAATGCTTTTCTATTCAATAGAAATAATCCTATATGGATTAATATTGCTAAAGAATGTGCAAAGTTCAAGCGTGAACATCCAGAAGAATATGAAAAATGTTCCCGAATGTTAGAGATTATTCAAGAGAACAGACTGCCTTCTGAATCAGGCGTGATATAATTGAAGTGGTCCTAATCATAGATGAAGAAACTAAACAACTATCGAACACTATGACAGCTATGGTAGAAGAACATAGAATAAAATTTTCCCTTCGTGATGCCGACAACATCCTAAGCGCCAAATGTGTTGTATAGATGGGAACACGAGAGCAAGCACAAAGCTTGAACTACGGCCATTGCAGCTTCGCCACCTGCACCGAACGTACTAAAGAAATTCCCTGCGCATTAAACAGCATAAATGTAGATATCGCCATAGGTCTCCCTGTAGCCGATTTGCGTGTAGATACGTAAGCATCCGATAAAGTACCCGTTTTCTTTGTTATATTTTCATTGCACCTTTGCCTTTGCAATATTGCATGAACTTCTAACATATTTTCATTATGACACAAGAACAATTTAGCTCTTTACAGGAACTGCATCGTTTAAGCGGTCTGAGTCTTGTGAAATTTCTGCAACGTGAACATGTCAGTTACTCCACGTACAATTATTGGAAACGTAAATCTTCCAGTGTTCCCGATCACGAAACATCTGCTCCCCAATCAGTCTTAGCTCCCATCAGCCTCAAGTCCCCCTGTATTGCTTCCTCCTCTTCCGTTTCCGGAATGACCCTGTTGTTTCCTAATGGCGTCCGCGCCCATTTGGGTGCCGGTATGGAAGAGGCCGCTTCCCGTTTGATTAACCAATACACCTGTTGCCATGTTCTGTCTGAATGATACGATGCGGTATTTTCTCTGCCCCGGCAGGACTGATATGCGCAAGGGTATCAGTTCCCTCTGCGGTGTGGTACACGAGCGTATGGGCTGCAGTGTCAGGAACGGTGATGTATTCATCTTCATAGGCAGCAGCCGTAAGTTGATGAAGCTTCTCCATGCCGAGGATGGCGGTCTGGTGATGTATGTCAAACGCCTTGAAGCCGGTCATTTCAAGGTTCCCGAATATGATGAGAAGTCGCGCAGCTATCCGATGGAATGGCGCGATCTTGTCATTATGGTGGAAGGAATCCGGGAATCTCCCGGGCAGCGTTTGAGACGTCTGAGGGCGGAACGAAATGTATATACCGTATAAAAATAGATGTCGTATTCCTTGTCTGTCCGGGACATATTTTGTACATTTATAGTGTAATTAAAAGAAACGGATTATGACTCAGGAAGAGATGCTTTCACAGATGAACTCAATGCTGCAGCCCCTGCAGCAGGTGAACGCATCCCAGGCTGAGACCATCATCAGGCTTACCCGGCAGAATGAATCCTTACAGAATCGTCTCAATGAGCTGACGGCTCAAGTCGCATGGCTGAACCGCCAGCTTTTCGGTCACAAGTCAGAGAAACTCCCGTCTCTTGATTCCAGCCAGCCTGACCTGTTCAGTGACTTTCTTCCTGATAATGCGGCTGAACTGGAAAAAGCGCGTGAAGCAGCGGTGCAGACCATCACAAAAGAAACGGTGGAGAGCAAGAAACGGGAACGGAACAACCGCAGGATAATGGAAGGTCTTCCCGTACTTGAAAGGGTAATCATCGAGCCGGAAGACATTGACCTGAAACTGTACAGGAAGATTGGTGAGGAAGTGACCCGTGTGGTGGAACATAAACCCGGACAACTGTATATAAAGGAGATTGTACGCCCCAAGTATGCCCTTAAAGACAACACTTCACTTCCACCCCTCGGCAGAAAAGGAGTGGAGATAGCAGCCATGCCGCTGTTGCCTATATACAAAGGGATAGCGGGGCCTACACTTTTGGCGGAGATACTACTGCAGAAATATGAGTATCATCTTCCCTTCTACCGCCAGGTGAAACAGTTGCATCACCTGGGCTTCAAGGCCAGTGAAAGTACCATAGACGGATGGTTCAAGCCTGCGGTTGAACTTCTCAAGCCACTTTACGAGGTACTCAGGCAGGAAATCATGAAATCCGACTACATACAGGGGGATGAAACGACCGTACCTGTACTGGACAAGGCAGGACATCAGACCAACAAGGAATACTTGTGGATGGTCAGGGCGGTAGTCGAACGACTGGTGCTTTTCCATTATGACAAAGGATCACGGTCAGGTACGGTGATAGGGCAACTGGCTAAAGACTTCAAGGGTTATTTCCAATGTGACGGCTTTGAGGGTTACGAATCTGCTTTCAAGGCCAACCCGAACGTGCGCCTTGTTAACTGCATGGCTCATATACGCAGGTATTTTGAGCAGGCACTTGCTGAAAACAGACAGATGGCGGAACATGCCTTAAAAGAAATACAGCTTCTATATCGCATAGAACATGACTGTGACCAGAAGCAGCTTACAGAAAATGAACGAATGGGAAAACGTCAGGAACTTGCCGGCCCCATTATGGATGCCTTGAAGCTATGGATGGAAACAGAAGGGATAAAATACAGCCCAAACAGCCTGACCGGGAAGGCGATAACCTACGCCTATACCCGCTGGGAGAACATGATGAGGTATCTGCAGGACGGACGTATCCATATTGATAACAATCTGGCTTATCCAAACTTTTTAGTTATCCAAACTCCTTCAGCTATCTGCGCTTAAATCAAGCATTGACATTTCAAGAGTTTGGATAATTGATGGAGAATTCAGTCCACATTAATACCAAACATGGCGGCCAGCGAACGATTGTCCGGCATAGTCCATTTCTTTTTCATTGTCTGCGTTACATTGTTTTCAAGTGATTTTATTGCTTCCCTCTTCTGCTTATCGGTAACATCTTGATAGACCATTGTTGATGTCAAACTGGCATGTCCCATCAACTCCTTGATTTCCACGATATTTATCCCATTTTCACGCCAGTGGCATGCGGCTGTATGGCGCCAAAGATGCGCATGCATAGGACTGGGAACTTCATAGCAAGTGAGTCTTGCCTTGTCAGCATGAAGTTTCATCCTTTTGCTTACAGCAGGCTGGGTCAGCTTACACCGCTGCCCATGGACAATTGAGTAAAAGAGATAATCCTCCTGATTAGGAGTTTTTCCATGGAAGAGTTTCATGTAGCGTTCGTACCATTTCATTATGCCTGATTGAAGATATACGGAACGTATTTTATTCCCTTTGCCATGGAGGATAGCGTATGGATCTTTGACATCAGTCCGAAGATCTTTTACTTTCAAAGAGAGGATTTCATCGATTCTCCCGGCAACTCCATAACACATCAGCATAAGGAAGAGATCCCTGACCCCAAGTTTTGTTGTTGTATCGGGAGCTGCAAATAGAGCCTTTACGGCATTTCTTGTCATCCCCATTATATGGACCTTCTCTTCTCTCATTTTCTTAACATGCTCTTTTGCGTTAAGATATAATCCGGCAAAGGCCACATCTCTACCACCTATATATTTAAGCATGCATTTCATAGCTCCCATCCTGCCATTGCAGCTTGCAGGCTTTAGATTTCTGTTATCTCTAAGCCATAGGAGCCAGTTGTTGAGAACCTCGGGTGTGAAGCATTCTATGCTTAATGTAAATGGGGTATATCCTTTTTCTTCCAGATAGGATACATACAACGAGAGTGATGTTCTATAAGCTCTTTCAGTATGGGAACTACATCCCCGCATTCTTGGAACATAGATGTTTATCCAGTCGCTTATATATTCCGCAAGGTGTCTGGCCAGAAGACTTATCCCTGCACAAGATTTTTGCTTCTTTTTCATGATTCATAATTGATTAGGTTCATTTTCCGGATTGGAGGGAAGAAGGTCATCGAAGGCATCCCCACAGTTCTTTCTCAGTTTGTCTGTAAGCATAGGTGTCAAATGAAAATAACCGAAGGTGCTCTGTATGTTCTTGTGTCCCATGCTTCTGGAGAGGAAGAGTAGCTTTCCGCTGAACTCAAAGCCATGTTTTTCCCACTGTGAGATATTTGTGGTGGCATAATGATGACGGAAGTCATAAGGACGTGCTGATTCCTGGCTTATACGCGGCCACAGATTTCTGAAGTGGTAGCCTTCCCATGCCGCCCTATGGGGTTTGTCACCTGTTGACGGAAAGAGATAAATTCTCTCAGAAAACACTTTCCCGATCGCTTGATCATATTGACAAAGTAACTTCAACATGCTTTCGTGCAAGACCACACGGTGCTTGTCTACACCCTTGGATTTCTCAATGTTTACCACTCCGGTCTGGAAGTCGACGTCAACTCTCTTGAGTTCGCGAGCCTCACAAGTTCTCATCCCTGTGCTGAAAAGAAGACGAAAGAACACTGGAAGTTCAAGCATATTGATAAGTCGGGGTAATGTTCGTTTATTCTTGTAACATTCATACCAGAATATATCGCATTCTCTGAAGAAACGCGACAATTCGTCTTTCGAGAAGAAGTGTGGTACCAGTTCAACCGGCACATTTGCGTAGCATCGTAAGATGGTTACACCTGTTTTATCACGGTCACGAAGATAGGATACAAAATTCCATATGGGAGTAGTGCGGTATCGGCAGGAGTTACCCTTTTCTGTGGAACGTGGCTTACACCAGTCCATCATCACTTGCGTCAGTTCTGTGGATGCGGGATAATGAGAGTGGATATAATTGTCGAAGTAGTGCAGATTTTCATAATATGTATTACTCCAGCTGCTCTCTGCTTTCTTCCTGGCAATAAAATTCTCCATATCCAGGGCAAGGAAGGATTTAAACGGTCTTTCCATACACAGATACAATTAGATTGAAAAATAATTTGGAGGCATAGGATAATCCTCAATAGATAAAGCACAAGCCCTCAGATGATCAATGTCGGAGTCTGCATAGTGTTTGAGTGATTCCGGAGATCTATGACCTACGATTGAAGACACGACCTCACATGCTGTACTTTGACCCAAAAGAGTGGTTACAAGGTTGTGCCTCATTAACCGTAGCCCCCCGACCGCATTTTGTCGGATACCCGCTATCTTAAAAATCTTGGATAAAATCCCGGCGACCGTACCCAAAGATCTGTCCGTTGATCTCTGTTGGCGGAGGATAGGTCCCTCTAATTCGGCATTGGCCCTCTCCATCGTCAGATAATCGAAAAGTTCATTACCGATGTGGACATTCATTGGAAGGGACAAAGGTTCACCGGTCTTTGATTGAATCAGGCTTACAACCTCATTTCTCCAATCAACATTTCCTGTAGTCAGCGATATGATATCAGTTCCACGCAGTCCCCAGAAGAAAAGAATCCAACCAACAAGTCTGTCTCTATGAGTAAGTTTGTTTCCCTCGTCCAGAAGGACTGCTCGGATTTTTTCAAATTCTTCCTTCTCAAGATAAGGATAAGGTTTTTCACCTGACTTAATATGCGGGAGCCAATTGATGATTTTCGTGACATTGGTCTTGACATATTCTTCCTGATGATAAGTCTTGATAAATTCAAAAGCACGTTTCAAAAGGAAACAGAGAGCTTTCCCGCGTTTCTGCTTCTCTCCATCATGGAAGAACGCCAACACACTTGACTCAGAAATATCATTTAAAGAGAAAATATCAGAATCTTGGAGATAGGACAGAAAAACTATAAGCGCACGTGTTCTGGTGTATATTGATTTATCACTGATGAACTGATGGCTCAACTGTTCTTCTTTATGGAAGCGAACAAGTGCCTGGTACTCTTCTGTAAGTTCGGTTTCAACTGGTTTCCTGGGGAAAAGTCCCCCATGAGCTTTACGGTCCGGTAATTTCCCTTCTATATGGAAGCGTTTCACGTTGCCCAGGTAAACCATGAAGGCTTTGAATCGGGGTTCGTTTGGTTTATAACCTCTTCGTTTGACTTCTTTCCAGAAGATTTCCTCATAACTTTCAGATGTTGGCCCTAAGCTTAAAACTAGATTGACGCATCGCCTTGTGAGCCAGAAAGCATCCTTGTGATAGTTGTTTTTCTCCAGATGCTCAATTAACTTTTGGAAATTGAATTTTAGATAAGATATGTCCATAGGATGATATGTTTGGGTTAATATCAGCCCACAAGTTATAAATATTATCCAAACTTTAAATCCATTATCAGCGAATTATCAAGTGATTACAATAATAAGTTTGGATAACTAAAAAGTTTGGATAAGCAAGATTATCAAAACTTTTGGATAATCTGGCGGAAAATGCCATCCGACCAATCACATTGGGTAGAAAGAACTACCTGTTCTGTGGAGACCATCAGGCGGCCGTCAGCATGAGTGTCGTCTGTTCGTTGCTGGCAACGTGCAAAGCGCATAAAGTAAATCCGCGCACGTATCTGAATGACGTTATAGCAAGAATGCCATATATGCAGAAGGCAAATTATGAGGAACTGCTACAAATGTTGCCACACAAATGGAAAGAAAGGAATAAAGAATGATGGAGATACAACCATAGATGGCTGCTTAACTTGAAAGGAGATACAGCCTTTTTTTTATAGTGTACTTTATCGGATGCTTACGTAGATACGCAAATACAGAGTTATACAGTTGACATGGTCACATGCCAGCACAGACTAGGCATACATGCTGGCAAAAGTATAAGAATGTTTTATAAATATAGCCGGGAAATAGCGAAACAAGAGTTGCTATTGACTGTCACTCCCGAACCAGAAGAAGTGAAAAAACAGATATTTACTACAAAGCCTTCCTCTACCTCACGATTGGGAAATCCCAAACGATATGTTTCAAATTCGCAATTATAACAGATAGCCACTCTAATAAATCACAAGAATTGGATTGTCAGAGGTAAGATCAATACTGTTCAGTACATCAGCAGTGGTTTCCTCATGTGCCATCCGATAAAGGTTGTTATGTTAATATTAATACTGAGATGAATAGTCCTTATACAAAGTGTCTTCTATTTCATCAAATAGCTGTTGAGAGAAAAGACTTCCTATACTTTGTTTTTCAATAAGTGACATATTATATTCTGATTTTATACTATATAAAACTTCATCCATTACTATTCCTTTTTCCTTAAATAGTAATTGTTGATTACTAGGATTATAGAATAGAGTTATATAATATGATTTCAGAAACGCCACATATTGCATAGCACTATCAATTGTAGATTTATTGCCATATGGATTAATAAATCCAAATCCTGGTCTAAAATTATGCATTACATGATTTGAATAATTTGCTATGTACGTCTCTTCTATTTTATCCTGCAATGTTTCAGGAGCATATTTTAGAATAGCCCAAATATAATATGCAGCAACTGCTCTTAAATCCGCTTTGTCTCTACATACTGTATATAAACAATAAAAAGAATTTTCAGCAGCAATACTCAATATGTCCTTATCTGAAACATTAGCCATAACTGCAAATAAAGAAAAAGATTTACCAACTTTAAATTTATCTTCTGTCTGAATTAATGCTATACTACCTATACGCGCTGTTACATTATACAGTTCTCCCAACAAGTTCATACAATTATATATATCACGCTGTTCATAAAAGCGAATAGCATTATTAGCTATAATTGAAATTTTATCCATAATAATATTAAATTAATAATCATCCAAATACTTAAAAATCATTAGTCTATATTCCAATAGGCATTAGGTTCTCCATCAAAAATAGTATCTATATCATCATCACTATATCCCATCTCATCTTGGGCATAAGATCCATTATAGCACTCAAAAGTAGCCTGTTCGTCATCACGAAAATCATAATCATCACATCTTTCAGAATCATTACTATCATTAAACAACTGTTTTTTTCGCATATCCTCAAAATCTAGAGTTATTAGAAATTCTGGATACACAGATCTCAATTCTTGCATAGCTTCATCTGTAATAATAAAACTGCAATATTGGTTATTAGAAATATTCATCATACACCATATTATGTATTCAGGATTGATATCCATTACATCACTTAATGACAGACCTTTGTATTTTCCAAAGTCAAACTCATCATCTATATGTTGAAAATATGCCATTCTTTTTATTTAGATAAGGGAAATAAATCTTCAGGAGGATATATAGTATACGAAATTCCTCCAGTCACTGAATTTATAAAACGACATACAACTAAAAAACAAGGAGCTACTGCAGATACACAATCTATTGAATATGATATTTTTTTATACATCAATATTTCTTTAGGCAATGTTTTATAATGAATTTGCAAGGAATCATCTACAGATATTTGGGGAGATGCCTTTTTTAAATGCTGAAAATGAACCTGTTTTTTATTTCTAAATTCTTTATAATAATAATTAGCCTTCAAAGAACAAACATACAAATTTTCTAATAATAGATCATGTTCCATATTATCACATAACAATTTCCTATAAATAGGAAAAACCACATGTTGTTTTTTAGGAGGCTCATCTAATAATGAAGATGACTGTACTGCTGAATACACAAAACGATCTGATGTAATTATTCCTAATCTTATATCCAGTGGTATAGAATTCGTATTTTCTGTATATGGAATGAAACCATAAATTTCAAGCTCTTTTACCAATCTCGATCCAACTATCATACCAGAAGTTAGCTCTTTATTTGAAAATAGTAAATCAGATAAATTTGTCATATACATCATAACCCATAGAGTTTTATATCTCTTAAAGCGTAAAGTACGTCTTTGATGAACTCTATTTCACGAGGCATCATATTCATTTCTATATTAGAATAATTCTGATTTACATTCGTAAGTTGGAAATCTATAAATTGAGTATCACTCCGGCCCTCATATCGTTGTTTAAACGCCTTATATTCAGAGTTTTTTTCCTTATATTCTTTTAATTCCATTGGTCTTTTAAATACTAGATCCCAATAATAAGCTATCGCACCTATATATGGCCATTTCCTTAAACAGGAATCATTATCATATCGCATATTTATTACAATATCAATGACTTTATTTGCTTCTTCATAAAAATCATCACGATAATACCAATCAAATATTTCTATTTCTTGATTATATATAACGCTCCTCAACTGAGACATCATGAGATCGTAAACTTTACATGCATCTTCGACATCAACTTCATGAGAACTAAACTTTGAATTTAGAACACTTATCCTTACTACACGCCATATATGATATATATCATTTAAAAAAGCATTTTCTTTACAATCTAGGCTATGTTGTACTGTATAATAATAACTCATAGGTTCAGTATCCAATAATCTTAAATCCTCAACATCGGGATAATGTGCTATTCTGTCCCAATAATACATAAGAAGCAATCTTAAAGCTCTAATTTCTTTTGGATATATATTTTCCTTTTCAAATATCCAAAACATTTTAACAGGTTCCATAATTCTTTTAGAATCCAAAATATGTCCTTGTAATGAATAATATTGCATACAACTTCATTTTTTGCCCGATAGATTCCCGAACCGAACGGTTCATATATTAGAAAAGTATATATCATAAAAAGAAAAAAGCGCGGGAATCTGTACCTGTTACTCGTCCCGCTGTTTGAGGCCTTCGCATTGCCCATCGTAGTTGAACGAGCAACGCAGAAGCCCACGCCGATATGTATAACAACTCATTATACCCCTACAAGGATATAACAAGAGACATAAACACATCCCGTAGACACCTACTGTTGCTTTGTTTTGACTACGATTTAAAATTTGCGAAGTTTCAAACAGCCAAAGACAAAACGTCAAGTAAACGTCTTTCTTTAAATAATATATTTCCCACACCACCCTAACCTCACGAATTGAGGCATCGGCGTGAGAAACGTTGCAAAGATATGAAAAAGTATAACTCAACCTACTTTTAAAGACATATTTTTATCAATTTCCAAGTAATTAAAATGGGATTTATTAGATTTTACTTGTAAATATTCATCTTCTTTATTAGCTGTTGCATACTATTTCGCCATTAGGCAATGATGAAATCACCGTTGCCCAACGGCAAATTTACCATCAGGCAATGGTGATTTCTCACAATTCAAACATAAAGTTAAAAATAATGGGAGAAGCGATTAGGCTTCTCCCATTATTTAATTGACAAGAATAAAAATTACGCTGCCGGATCCGGTGCTTCTCCACCAGAACCTCCACCAGGCTTTTCACCTCCAGTTTCATCTTTATCTCCAGTAGTTGTACCTACCTCCTTATCTGAGAATAACTCAAGACTTGCATTACCAAGCATCGCCTTGAAATTGACTCCGGGAGTAAATACAATCTTTCTCCGGATAATAGTATTGGCATTTACATCTTCTTCTTTATCCTTGCTTTCAGCATTAATAGCTGGACGGAATGAACCGAACTCACCAAACTTCACAGAAAAGCCTTCTTCTAAGAAAGTAATCATAGTGTCCTCTGCACCTTTCAATACGACATCTACTATAGCACGATGTATACCAGTTCTCTGGTTTACTTCATTGCATAACTTCTCATAACTAATACTACCAACAAGAACATTAGCAGCAACGTACTTCTCCTGCTTATTCTCCTTATCGAAGTGTAGTACAATTTTCTTCTTTCTATAGCGTATAGCCATAACAATAAATATTTAAATTAATATTAATAACAGAAGCCACACATTTGACTTCGTCACAAATATAATAAAATAAACTTTAATCTAAAACAAAATAAATAACCATATACAAATATCTAAAAATCAATATATTACTATCAAGAAATCATATATAAATCATTGAATTTTAAAATATAATAAAAAATGACACATCAACAAATCCATTAACATCACTACTACTATTATTATTTACACTACAACTTATAAAAGTAGTTCTAACTTGAATAACAACAAGATTAGATTAACTATTACCAACAGCACCAACTCCACCACCAATCACTCGACAAAGTTTACTACCTACATCTCTATTTCTCTCACCATTTAGTTCAGGTTTACCAATTTTCATTTATCTTTGCCTCACTAATTAATTCAAGAAAAGTTATGATACTGAACGAAAGAGATGCCCGTCATGAGCATGTATTACAAGTAGCTCGCCAGATGATGACGGCTGCGCGTACTGCTCCGAAAGGAAAAGGAATCGATATTATCGAAGTGGCCCTAATCACGGATGAAGAGATTAAACAACTATCGGACACTATGATAGCTATGGTAGAAGAACACGGAATGAAGTTTTTCCTTCGTGATGCCGACAACATCTTAAGTGCCGAATGTGTTGTATTGATAGGAACACGCGAGCAGACACAAGGCTTAAACTGCGGTCATTGCGGCTTCACCACCTGCGCCGGACGTACCGAAGGAGTTCCCTGCGCATTGAACAGCATAGACGTAGGTATCGCCATAGGTTCCGCCTGTGCTATGGCAGCCGATTTGCGTGTAGACACACGTGTGATGTTCTCCGCCGGACTGGCAGCACAACGCCTGAACTGGCTGAAAGACTGCAAGATGATAATGGCCATCCCTGTAAGTGCATCCTCCAAGAATCCGTTCTTTGACCGGAAGCCAAAGCAAGAAACGAATTCATAATAATACGTAATGATGCGTAACAGGCACACTGACGACTGACGCAGACAATAAACTGATTTTATAAATAACTAAATAGATAATAGTCTAATGGGAATCATGGTTGGACTTCCCAGCCCAAGTGGCTCGGAGAAAGATTTGCAGTTGAATTTCGGCAAAAACATGACCGTGCAGGTAGAAATGAGAGCCCCTCATTTGCCCGCCGAATGGTATACGCAGAGTGGTATACAGTTGACATGGCCACACGCCGGTACAGACTGGGCATACATGCTGGCAGAAGTACAAGAGTGTTTTATAAACATAGCCAGGGAAATAGCGAAGCGAGAGTTACTATTGATTGTCACCCCCGAACCGGAAGAAGTGAAAAAACAGATAGCCGCTACCGTCAACATGAACAACGTCCGCTTTCTGGAATGTGCCACCAATGACACATGGGCACGCGACCACGGAGCCATCACCATGATAGACACCGGCACCCCTTCCCTGCTCGACTTTACATTCAACGGCTGGGGACTGAAATTTGCTTCCGAACTGGATAATCAAATCACCAAACAAGCGGTAGAAGCCGGAGCCTTGAAAGGCCAGTATATAGACCGTCTCGACTTCGTTCTCGAAGGAGGCTCCATCGAAAGCGACGGAATGGGCACACTGCTCACTACCTCCGAATGTCTGCTGTCTCCCCAGCGGAACGGGCGACTGAACCAGGTAGAGATAGAAGAATACCTGAAATCAACCTTCCACCTGCAAAAGGTTCTTTGGTTAGACCACGGCTATCTTGCCGGCGACGACACTGACAGCCACATCGACACTTTGGCACGTTTCTGTTCTACCGACACCATTGCTTACGTAAAATGCGACGACAAAGAAGACGAACACTACGAAGCATTACTCGCAATGGAGGAACAACTGAAAACATTCTGCACCTTAGCAGGAGAACCCTATCGCCTGTTAGCCTTACCGATGGCGGACAAGATCGAAGAAGACGGCGAACGCCTGCCCGCAACTTACGCCAACTTCCTGATTATGAACGAAGTTATTCTCTACCCGACATACCATCAGCCGGCAAATGACCAAAAAGCAAGAGAAGTGTTACAACAAGCATTCCCAGACTATCAAATAATCGGAATAGACTGCCGTGCCCTGATTAAGCAACACGGTTCCCTGCATTGTGTCACCATGCAATACCCATTGGGAGTTATAAAATAACGAATGAATCAACCAAGTAATTATTCATCATGAAAAAGATAAAAGTCGGAATCATCCAACAATCCAATACCGCAGATATTCGGGTCAACCTGATGAACCTCACAAAGAGTATCGAGGCTTGCGCTGCTCACGGTGCGCAACTGATTGTGCTTCAAGAGTTACACAATTCACTTTATTTCTGCCAGACAGAAAACACCAACCTGTTTGATCTCGCCGAACCCATTCCCGGACCATCCACAGGCTTTTATTCCGAGTTGGCAGCCGCCAATAAAGTAGTCCTTGTCACCTCTCTTTTTGAGAAACGTGCCCCCGGACTATATCATAACACCGCTGTTGTGTTCGATCGCGACGGAAGCATTGCGGGTAAATACCGGAAAATGCATATTCCCGATGATCCGGCTTACTACGAGAAATTCTATTTCACTCCCGGAGACATCGGTTTTAAACCCATTCAAACCTCTTTAGGAAAGCTGGGCGTACTGGTATGCTGGGATCAATGGTATCCGGAAGCTGCCCGCCTGATGGCACTGAAAGGTGCGGAACTTTTAATTTATCCTACTGCCATCGGCTGGGAAAGCAGTGACACGGACGACGAAAAAGCCCGCCAACTCAACGCCTGGATTATTTCGCAGCGTGCTCATGCCGTCGCCAATGGTCTTCCTGTTATCTCCGTCAACCGTGTAGGACACGAGCCCGATCCTTCCGGACAGACAAACGGCATCCTATTTTGGGGAAACAGTTTCGTAGCAGGACCACAAGGAGAATTTCTGGCACAAGCCGGAAACGATCATCCGGAAAACATGGTAGTGGAAATAGATATGGAACGCTCGGAAAACGTCCGCCGCTGGTGGCCTTTCCTCCGTGATCGCCGGATTGACGAATACGAAGGACTTACCAAACGCTTCCTCGATTAAAGTTTAATGCTGAAATTCTCTAATAAAGTTCACTCCCAAAGAAAAAGAGAGGATATTTATAAATATCACAACACCAAAAAGGAACTGTCTAACGAATTTTAAATATTGAAAATCACCCACGCTACAGATTGAACTGCACCCCAAAAGTTGGACACAAAACTTTAGGAGTGCAGTTCAGATAGTTATAACGTGGGTGAAATTATTAATGAGGGACTTGTCAGACAGTCCCTATTATATTTATTATGTGGGAAATGTCCCTGCTACAGTAAGGAAATAAGAAGGGCACAGAGTCAAAATCTAAATTTAAAACTCTGTGCCCTTTCTATATATTATATTTAATAACTATTTCATTGAAAAGTTATTTTCTTGTTGGCTAGGAAATTAGCTCCTCCATAAATAAACAATCCCAAGAATTGAGCCAGATATTCATTCACGTCCAGTCCTTCTACCAATAAGATAAGAAATAAAAACTGTGCGGTGTAAGCCACGGCAAAAGCAGAACAAAAGAGCAGTATCTGTTTCCAGATACTATTCTTTTTATTTTCTACGGGGAATATCCAGTATTTGCACCAGAGAAAGTTATGGATTTGAGCTATCAGATACGCTGTTATATTAGCCACCATATAGTCGCCGTCAAATGACATTTCTTTCATCATTAACCATACAACCAACGCCATAATCAAAGCGTTCATTGTACCGATGACTATAAAACGGAATATGCGTACAGATTCTTTCACTCGCCCTCTTTCAAATCTACGATCAAATTCAGTTCATCAAGCTGGCTCTGGTCGATTGCAGAGGGTGCGTCCAGCATTACATCACGTCCGGAATTATTTTTCGGGAACGCAATACAGTCGCGTATAGAATCCAATCCTGCAAACAAAGACACCCAACGGTCGAGTCCGTATGCCAAACCACCGTGAGGAGGCGCACCATACTTAAAGGCATTCATCAGGAAGCCAAACTGTGCCTCTGCCTTCTCCGGAGTGAATCCAAGAATCTCGAACATCTTCGCCTGCAATTTCGCATCGTGGATACGGATAGATCCGCCGCCAACTTCCACACCGTTGATTACCATATCGTATGCATCTGCACGTACAGCAGCCGGATCAGTGTCCAACATCGGAATGTCTTCCTCTTTCGGATGAGTAAACGGATGATGCATAGCCATCAGGCGTCCTTCCTCCTCGCTCCATTCGAACATCGGGAAGTCAATCACCCAAAGGCAAACAAACTTATTCTTATCACGCAATCCCAGTTGAGCACCCATTTCCAGACGAAGCTCACAAAGTTGTTTACGTGTTTTCATTACATCGTCGCCAGACAGAATCAGAATCAAATCACCCGGTTTAGCTCCGAATGCTTCTTTCATTTGCTGGAGCACCTCCTGCGTATAGAATTTATCTACACTCGATTTCACCGTTCCGTCGGCTTCCACACGGGCATAAACCATTCCTTTCGCACCAATCTGCGGTTTCTTTACAAATTCGGTCAATGCATCCAGCTGCTTGCGGGTATAAGTCGCAGCACCTTCTGCACAGATACCGCCCACATAAGCCGCATTATCGAATACAGAGAATCCGTGACCTTTCATGACGTCCATCAGTTCCACGAATTTCATGCCGAAACGCAAATCCGGTTTATCGCTACCATAATATTTCATGGCGTCCGCCCAAGACATACGTTGGAATGGTTCATTCAGTTCCACACCACGAAGAGTCTTAAACAAATGTTTAGCCATTCCTTCGAAAGTAGTGATAATATCTTCTTGCTCAACGAAGCTCATTTCACAGTCGATCTGTGTAAATTCCGGCTGACGGTCGGCACGCAAGTCCTCGTCACGGAAACATTTCGCAATCTGGAAATAACGGTCGAAACCGGAAACCATCAACAACTGTTTTAAGGTCTGCGGAGACTGCGGAAGTGCGTAGAACTGTCCCGGATTCATACGTGACGGCACCACGAAGTCGCGTGCGCCTTCAGGAGTAGAACCGATCAAAACGGGCGTTTCCACTTCGATGAAACCCAGACTATCCAGATATTTGCGAACTTCAATTGTCATTTTATGACGCAGTTCCAAATTGGAACGTACAGCGTTACGGCGTAAATCCAGATAACGGTATTTCATGCGGATATCATCCCCCCCATCCGTGTTATCTTCGATAGTGAACGGAGGAGTCATGGCAGTATTTAGTACGTTCAGTTCGGAAACAATGATTTCAATGTCTCCGGTAGGAATGTTTGCATTCTTGCTGAAACGTTCATTAACCGTTCCTGTCACTTGAATGACGAACTCACGTCCCAATTTATTAGCACGTTCACAGAGTTCAGCATTAATTTCTTCATTAAAAACCAATTGGGTAATTCCGTAACGGTCGCGAAGGTCAATGAAAGTCATCCCTCCCATCTTACGGCTGCGCTGTACCCATCCGGACAGCGTGACTTGCTTGTTTACATCAGAGATTCTAAGTTCTCCACATGTGTGCGTTCTAAACATATATTTTTTATTTAAACGATTATCACTCGCGTTTTTATTTTGATCGAACCAAAACTGCGCAAAAGTACGCAATAATTTGTAATTCGGTGTCAGTAATCCGTTATTTTATCAGACTTTCTTTGTCAGCTTTTTCAATATTTTCTTGTTTCTATCTGTTATATTGTCGACGATGGCTTCATTCATCAATTTGATGCCATTCATATATTCCTGCGCTCTTTGGAGCACATTGGCTGCGTCCTTTTCCGATGCTCGTGGCACTACCACGCGCAATCCTCTTTGAATCAGTTGAATATTTACATTGGCATCCGTTTCCATGGGGTCACCATCAAAATGCACGACGCCCGGAGTAGTCCGGCGGATGCACAACTGCTTGCAGCGGAAAGTCTTGATACGGCTATTCTGATCGATTGTTTTATTGAATAATTGAAAGGCCAATGAAGGAACGTCCAATACGGTGAACGGTTCGAGAATGGTCACATCCAGCAAACCATCTGTCAGAGTGGCTTGCGGTGCGATATAAGCATTGTTTCCATATTGCGACGCATTTCCGCAGGCAATCAGGAAGGCTTTATACTTGGAAACTCCGTTTTCCGTTTCCAGTTCGTACGTTTCCGGCTCATATTTAAGACTTTCCTGCAGGGTTTTCTCCAGATAAGTCAATAGCCCCCGTTTACCGGCATGCGCAAACTTCAGACTGACAAACGCGTCGAATCCCACTCCGCAAGTGCAGAAAAAATCCGTACCGTTAATCTTACCATAATCTATCACATCCATGCAACCTTCGTTCAGCACTTCCAATGCTCTCTTCGGTTCCATCGGTATATGCAGATGCCTCGCCAGTCCATTGCCCGATCCACAGGGAATAATTCCCAGCGCGGTATCAGTATGCACCAACGAACGAGCTATTTCATTGATTGTTCCATCCCCACCAATAGCCACTACTATATCTGTTTTCTCTTCGGCAGCTTTGGCAGCTATTTCTACTGCATGACCGGCTCTTTCCGTATACACTACTTCCCAAGAGTATCTCGCCTTGTCTATTTTTTCGTCCAGCAAGTTAAGAATCAATTCTTTACTTTGTGTTCCCGAAATAGGATTGACGACGAATTTTATTTTTTTCATTCTTTCGTTCATGCTATTCTTGTCGATTGTAGACGACAAAAGTAATATAAATATCTTAAATTTTAATCTATTAGAGGTTTCTAATCATACGAGAGCAACTTTTTTCTCTTAAAAAGAACAGATAAAAGCAAATTTTGTTATCTTTGCCCCCTGTTTTTAAACACTTGTTAAGATAAAAGGATGTAAGATCGTCAGCGAACGATCTGAGTATGAGTATAAAAATTATAATTCATGGGATTATTACAAGAGAAGTTAGCTAAGTACGACCTGCCACAAAAGTTTATGGCACAGGGCGTTTACCCATATTTCCGTGAGATAGAAGGAAAGCAGGGTACAGAGGTAGAAATGGGCGGACACGAAGTGTTGATGTTCGGTTCCAATGCATACACTGGCCTTACGGGAGATGAAAGAGTGATTGAAGCTGGTATCAACGCCATGCATAAATATGGTTCCGGTTGCGCAGGCTCGCGCTTCTTGAATGGTACGCTTGACCTGCACGTTCAGTTGGAAAAAGAACTGGCTGCCTTTGTAGGCAAAGATGAAGCGCTCTGCTTCTCAACCGGTTTTACGGTGAATTCCGGAGTTATTCCTGCTTTGACAGACCGCAATGATTATATCATTTGCGATGACCGCGACCACGCATCTATCGTAGATGGCCGTCGTCTCTCCTTCTCTCAACAATTAAAATATAAGCATAACGATATGGCAGATCTGGAAAAGCAACTTCAAAAGTGCAATCCGGATTCAGTGAAACTAATCATAGTGGACGGTGTGTTCTCTATGGAAGGTGATTTGGCAAACTTGCCCGAAATCGTACGCTTGAAACATAAATACAACGCTACTATCATGGTAGACGAAGCTCACGGCTTGGGCGTATTCGGAAAACAAGGACGTGGCGTCTGCGACCATTTCGGTCTGACTCACGAAGTTGATTTGATTATGGGTACTTTCAGCAAGTCACTGGCTTCTATCGGCGGATTTATCGCTGCTGATTCTTCTATCATCAACTGGTTACGTCACAACGCACGTACTTATATTTTCAGTGCATCCAACACTCCGGCTGCTACTGCATCTGCTCTCGAAGCTCTCCACATCATCCAAAATGAACCGGAAAGACTTGAAGCATTGTGGGAAGCTACCAACTATGCATTGAAACGTTTCCGTGAAGCTGGCTTTGAAATCGGTGCAACAGAATCACCTATCATCCCTCTTTACGTACGTGACACGGAAAAAACGTTTATGGTTACCAAATTAGCTTTTGATGAAGGCGTATTCATCAATCCGGTTATTCCGCCGGCATGTGCACCGCAAGATACTTTGGTGCGCGTAGCATTAATGGCTACTCATACAAAAGACCAAATAGACCGTGCTGTAGAAAAGCTAGTTAAGGCATTTAAAGCATTGGATCTTTTATAATCTACGAGAAATATATCACTCATTATTGGGTGAATAAAATGAAGTCTGACACAAATCAATGTGCCGGACTTTTATTTTATCTTATTCACTCTTGAGTACTTCTGCTGGATTTTGCTGGGCGGCTTTCCACACGCGCCAGATGATGCTTAAGAAAATGACAAGGCCCATTCCTATAAATATAACTGCATATAACCACCATTCCATCGGTGTTTGCTTTATATAATTTTCAAGCCAATGCTTCATCATAGCATATCCTAGCGGAAAAGCAAAGAACGATGAAAGTACAAGTAAAAATAAATATTCTTTAAAGAATAGATTCAAGATTATTCCTATATTGGCTCCATTTACCTTGCGTATAGCTATTTCTTTACGACGTTGCTGACAGGATAAAGTCACTAACGAGAATATACCAAATACCGCAATTAATATACAAATAGCAGAAACCACACTCAACAGTTTGCACAATGTTCTCTCTGATTTCATGTAAGCGTCGTAAACTTCTTCAATATTAGACAACATCAATTCTGCATTTGGATTAACTTTATTCACTTCCGCTTTTATCTTTTCAGAAACAATATTCCAAGTTCCCTCTTTCACTTTGAATATAATACCTCCTCTGTCTCTACTATCTGGTAAATGAAACATAGCAGGAGCTACCGGATGTATTGGAGCATTATATGAAATATTTTTAATAACACCTTTCACTATACATTGCTTTCCTAATTTTCCCATTTTCTTTCCAATCGGTTGTGTCCATCCGAAAGCTTTCATAGCAGCTTCATTTATAACAACCATATCTTTTCCATCCTTTTCATCCAGCATACTTCCATTCAACACCTCTACTCCAAAGAAATCGGCATAGTCCTGATTAATCGTTTCATCTTCCAATTCAATATATTGTTCACTATCAGCGACCTTTCCATCCCATTCCTTTACCCTATATATTGAATAAAACATCTTAGGAATAGGTGTATGAAAACCATTCAAACATTCTGATACCTCTGGTATCTGACTTACAATTTCTTTGAAAGGGATATTTTCAGAGCAATAAACAACTGCTCCTACATTATGCCGTTCTATTCCAAGTTCTCTAGTATTTAGTAAGAAATGAAGTTGCATCATCATTACCAGAGTACAAAAAACAAAGCCTATACCGATAAACAGCTGAAATAAAATGCTACTCTTATAAAACCAGCCGGAGAGATGAAGATTGGATTTCTTGTTTATATTACTAAGTAGAGTTCGCCTACTAATATATCTTATAAGCAGAGATGCAAAACCAACTGTTACAGCAATCAATGATAGTATATAAACAAATATTTCGATATAAAAAAATGAAGCACCCTCATTGATTTGTGACAAACGTTTAAAAGTCGGCAGGATGAGTTCTATCAATACCAACCCTATTCCTGAAGATAAAATTAGTAATAAGACAAGTTCTGTAAGAAGTAAAGTGAGTAACCCACCATTTGATGAACCATTGACTTTCCTCAACGCTAACTCACGTTTACGCATCCGGATACGAGTTATCAACATTGTTAAATAATTACATATTCCACAAATTATCACCAAACCGCTAATACATACAAAAAGACAAATATGATTCAACTTCACATTCACATCTTCCCTCGGATGACTACTCCGCAATGTGGATAATGGAGCAATAAGCGTAGAATTTGGATATTTATGACCATCTTGTTGTACTTCATATTCTGACAACCTCTGTTTCAATGCTTCTATATCACAGTTGGGATAAATACGAAAAAGCGTTTGGCATCGTTGGTTCCCCCAATTGGGGTTTGTATCATGAAATGGCAATAATATATCAAATGAAAACAAAGAGTGTCCTTCCCATGACTTTACAACTGCAAC
>OGGB01000250.1_pt1 | contig 46903 bp, 27 predicted proteins | sample 1571111 | NCBI WGS metagenome assembly OGGB01 (sample SAMEA2582067, study PRJEB24529) | metagenome | biome: Human gut stool | place: China | collected 2011
CGTTAAAATCATATTTTTTTACCCCATGTGATTCCGTTACTTCTTAGGTAACGGAATTAAATTTGACGCAAAGATAGACAAAAACACGAATAGAAAGCAAATATTCCTCCACTTTTTTTCGTTTTATCTGAAACATAGAGCAAAAAACTATCCGAACATGAAATAACCTTATTTCCATGCTCTATACTTTTTATTGCCTAATCTCTAGATTTTCCCCGTTGAGTATTAGGCCTTTCCACATTCTACGCCTTTGTCATGTGCGTGATTTCTATTTTCATCATAATGTACGTTTCGTGTATGTGTTATCCGTTACCTAAGAAGTAACACACATATTTTAATTCTGATTATTAGCACTTTACTATTTTCACACTGCCTGTACAGCAATTTCTTACGTAAGATAAATTCCCTTTATTCACCTCCGTACGTTCTTTTAGCTCAAAGCCTTTCAAGTAGATTTGTGTCGTTTTTATAGATTTGTGCCCCAATGATTCACTAATCATTTCAATGGAAACTCCCCGATACTTCGCAGTCGTTGCCCAAGAATGACGAAGCGTATAGGAAGTGACAGGAGATTGCAAATGCAAGGTTCTTGCCAGGTCCTTCAGAGAATTATTAAATCGACGGAGAGCGGACTGATATTCCCGGTAACCTCTTTCATCCGTCCGTTTTTTATCCCCACGAAGAATATCAAACAGATAATCCGGACAGTCAGGATGAGAATCTTCTTTGCTACGGAGCTGGTTAATCATTTCCTTTGCCGTATTCAGCACTTCCACGCTCATTGGAGTTTTAGTTTTGATACGATTGTATCGCAACACATTCTGATCGAGTGCCGATTTCTCCAGATGGGCTAAATCAGCGAATGACATTCCGCAAAACTGGAACATCAGGGCGGCAATAGCTTGCGTACGGCGTAAACGTTCCGATTTGGGATCCTCATACAGAAGCTTATACAATTCCGTAGCAGGCAAAGCCTTTTTCTGGCGGACATCCACACCTGTATAGACATCATGAAACAGTCGCGGAACGTATGGCGCACTGCCCGCTTCCACTCCACGGTTATAAATACTACGAAGCATACGCATGTACGTAGAAATCGTATTGGGCTTCAAGCCACACTCATAAAGATACTGGCCGTAACGTCGTAAACGTTCACGGGTGATCTGTCTGAACGACACATTAGACGTGCCGCAAAATTTGCTGAAAGAAAAGAGGGCATTCTTGTAGACATGCGCCGTAGAATACCGTCCCTCCTTCCGCAAACGACCGATGTAGAATTCCGCACACCGGTTAAATCCATTTTTGTTCATCATTTGCATCACTAATAATTTTATATATTATACCATTTGGCAAGCAACAAAAAAACAAATCTTTTTGCAGAATTGAAGCACACTTGACAAATGCGATATTATTTTTTTAGATTATTAACCTATAAAAAAATATCCGGATGCTCACTAAACGGACATCCGGATATCACTCTCTTTCTACCTTCTGACTAATTACCTCTCTGAATAGTTTGCCAGATTGTAACATACCGGCTTCGTGCTATTACCTACACGGTAGATACCGAACTTAAAGTAATAACCATCATCGTCGTTACGTCCAATCATGATTTTCTCATTGTCCACAATGTGTTTCTTAACCTTTTTCCCTTTTTCCTGATAGTCCATCTGTACATCGAGCATACCCGGCTTTACAATTGTTTCCGCCTCTTTGCCATAGACTGTCCAATCGATATGAATACGGAATGTAATCCAACAATCTTTCGGAAAATCGGCGAAAGGCATTTTGTAAGCAATGGTCGATGCTTTATATGTAGATGTCACAGGTTTCATAACCGGTGTCTTTTCCGGATTTGCGTTGCAACGGTCGTCTTTATCGGTCAGCCATTTACGATCGGAGTTTGCTTTGATATAGAACCATCCGCCTGAAAATCCGAATGCCAATGGAGGATAGCCACCTTGTTCCACCAGCCATCCGTTAGCCTTTCCGGCCTGATAAACGGGATTGCCTTGTTTGTCTTTCACCGGATTACCTTGCTTGTCCAGCTTGGGTTTCTTTTCGTATCCCATGTTTTTCTTAAAAATAGTAGTCTTGTCCAGTTCCATGAACTCATCAGCTGTCAGTTTCTTCACTTCACCCTGTGGAGTCTGTACCAAAGTACGATCCGGCATTCCATGCCATTGAGCAAAAATGGTGGAAACATCACTGCCTAATGTAGAAGGGATATATACCGAAAACTCATAATCGCGGGAAGCACCTTGCGGACAAATACCTTTTCCATGATGATATACAGTTTTCATTATTTGTGCTTTCTTATATGTATCGGCTGGTTTGCCTTTGAAATCATCGGAAGTTGCATAACAATAAGAAAATTCCGCACGTCCTTTTGTTTCCCCCGCTGCATATCCGGATAATGTGTTATCATCTTCTTTCAGTTCAAAACGATAAGAAGGTTTTCCGTTGAACATAAGGTTGAAATCACGTTGAATGGCATGCGTTTTTTTAGCTCCGACTGCTACCCAGCAACCATCTATAATCTGATTGACACATGCCGAATCTGCCTGTACATTTACACGCTCGGTTAGTGGCACCAAAGTCTGTGTTTCTATAGCCGGACCGGGTTTCTCGACTTGTTCAGCCATCGCCATGCATCCTGATGCCAGCACGCAAATAATAAAAATGCTTTTCTTCATTCTATTCGATATTAAGTTTGTTGACGGTGCAAAAATACGAAAGGCAACCTCATCGGTTGCCTTTCGTTTGTCTCAAATGCTTTCACATTTGTGTAATTTTGCTGTCAACACCCGCCTGGAAGCTTAATTGGGTGCTTCATCGTTCAAATCTTCTTCAAGAATATCTACTTTCCGTATACTCATTTTTCCATCGGCGGTGATCGTTATAGAAAGCGGCATATACAAATCTGTCTGCGGATAACAAACACTTGCGGCATATACAATGCCCTGCGGGGTGGTCTTGTCGTATACAATTCCTTCCAATATAGATTTCGAGAGAAATTTTGCATCGACTACGGATGAAAAATCATTCTTGGTAAATGCCTTGTTCAATACCGTTTCGTTACCGCGTGTCAGGTGCAGCACTATTTTATTGTCGACATAAATATCTCCCATCTCATTTGTTACATGAGGCAGACTTTCGTCCGGAGTACGTGAAACAAAGGAATGATAATCTTTTCCTTTGAACTTAAAGTTAGTTTCGCTCTTAGACGTCTGCATACGTTGCAATCCGTGAGCATCTATACTGTCTATTCTTGCCAGCATCGACTGATTATCTGAAGATCCTTTTTTACCGCCACATGCACTCACAGCCACTGCCAACGGCAACAAAAGCAAATAAATTAGTTTTCTCATACGTAAGTTTTCTGTTTATAAATAGATGGCAAAGGAACAAAAAGAGCGGGATATTTACAAGTGTAACCGACATTTTTCCTACATTTGAAGGAAAGAAGGAATGGAAATACTATCACAAAGGGATGCTCGACGACAGTGGCAAACCGGACAGTGCATTTAATGCTTTCAAGAGATAAGATTATTGAATCCTTTTTTATAACTTTACGCCGAATCCAAAATATTTTATACCTGAAAAGTAAAAATGAACATGAAACACCCCAAACAGTTAGTAACTGTACTTTTGATGGGCGCCGCCTGCACTATGCAAGCGCAACGCAGTGAGGCACTGCTGGAGAAGAACTGGAAATTCAGTAAAGGAGATTTTAAAGAGGCTAGTCAGCCGGAGTTCAATGACACTAAATGGGAATCGGTTGTTATTCCCCACGACTGGGCGATTTTTGGTCCATTCGACATGAACAATGACCTCCAAAACGTGGCAGTGACACAGAACTTTGAGAAAAAAGCTTCCTTGAAGACAGGACGTACCGGCGGTCTTCCTTATGTAGGTACCGGATGGTATCGTACCAGTTTTGACGCCCCTGCCGACAAAGAAGTGACACTACTTTTTGATGGTGCCATGAGTGAAGCGCGTGTCTACATCAACGGAAAAGAAGCTTGTTTCTGGCCTTTCGGCTACAATTCTTTTCACTGTAATGTGACTTCCTTATTGAATAAAGACGGTAAAAACAATACGCTTGCCGTGCGTTTGGAAAACCGTCCGCAATCTTCGCGCTGGTATCCGGGAGCAGGTCTGTATCGCAATGTACACCTGATTGTGACTGACAAAATCCATGTACCTGTATGGGGAACGCAAATCACAACTCCTCACGTCAACAAGGATTTTGCAGCCGTACGTCTCCAAACGAAGATAGACAATGCCGGTGAGAAAACAGCCATCCGTGTAGAGACGGAAATTCTTTCTCCGGAAGGTAAAGTTGTTACCCGGAAAGAGAATACAAGCCGCATCAATCACGGACAACCTTTTGAACAAAATTTTATTGTAAACGCACCCGAACTCTGGTCGCCGGAAAGTCCGTCGCTTTACAAGGCTGTCTCTAAAATTTATGCGGATGATAAACTGGTAGATACTTACACCACACGTTTCGGTATCCGCAGCATTGAATACATTGCCGACAAAGGGTTCTACCTGAACGGGGAGCACCGCAAATTTCAGGGTGTATGCAATCACCACGATTTAGGTCCGTTGGGCGCCGCTATCAATGTTGCAGCACTGCGTCATCAGCTTACGCTATTGAAAGATATGGGATGCGACGCGATCCGTACTTCTCATAATATGCCGACTCCCGAACTCGTTGCGTTGTGTGACGAAATGGGATTTATGATGATGATCGAACCGTTCGATGAATGGGATATCGCCAAATGTGAAAATGGTTATCACCGCTACTTCGATGAATGGGCGGAACGTGATATGATAAATATGCTTCATAATTATCGGAATAACCCTTGCGTCATTATGTGGAGTATCGGTAATGAAGTACCGACTCAATGCAGTCCTGTCGGTTATAAAGTGGCCAAATTCCTGCAGGATATCTGCCATCGTGAAGATCCTACCCGTCCTGTCACTTGCGGAATGGACCAGGTGAGTTGTGTACTTGCCAACGGATTTGCAGCAATGATTGACATTCCGGGACTTAATTACCGTACGCAACGCTATCAGGAGTCATACGACCAACTCCCGCAGAATCTGATTCTGGGAAGCGAAACGGCTTCTACTGTCAGCTCACGCGGCGTATACAAGTTCCCGGTGGAGGATAAGAAAGGGGCCAAATATGAAGATCATCAATGCTCTTCATACGATGTGGAGGTTTGTCCCTGGTCGAATATTCCGGACGAGGACTTTGCATTAGCTGACGATCATCATTGGACCATCGGACAGTTCGTATGGACCGGATTCGATTATCTGGGTGAACCGTCACCATACGATACGGATTCATGGCCTAACCACAGTTCAATGTTTGGTATCATCGACCTTGCCAGTTTACCAAAAGACCGCTATTATCTTTACCGTAGCGTATGGAACAAGGAAGCGGAAACCTTGCATATCCTGCCTCACTGGACCTGGCCGGGACGTGAAGGTGAAGTGACTCCCATTTTTGTGTACACTAATTATCCTACTGCCGAATTGTTTATCAATGGCAAAAGTTATGGAAAACAAAGCAAGAATAATAGTTCGCTAAAGAACCGCTATCGTCTGATGTGGATGGATACAAAGTACGAACCGGGTGAAGTGAAAGTAGTAGCCTACGACAAAAACGGAAAAGCGGTAGCTGAAAAAGTAGTCCGTACTGCCGGAAAGCCTCATCACATCGAACTGGTAAGCAACCGTAACGAACTGACTGCAGATGGAAAAGACCTGGCTTATGTGACTGTTAAAGTAGTAGACAAAGACGGTAACCTCTGCCCAGCCGATAATCGTCAGATAAATTTCTCGGTAAAGGGAACGGGTAAATATCGTGCTGCCGCCAATGGCGATCCGACGAACCTTGAACAATTCCATCTTCCGAAAATGCATGCTTTCAACGGCATGTTGACAGCTATCCTGCAAGCCGGTGAAACTGCCGGTGAGATTGTATTTACAGCAAAAGCAAATGGAGTGAAAGCCGGAAATATTCGTATTCAGACGAAATAAGGCATACGCTTCAGCATATAACAAACCCACCGGATTTCTTCACTAAAAAGAAGTCCGATGGGTTTCTTCATACAACTATCTCCGAAACTTGCTCACTTGTGCTCAATAAAAGCGACGTTATAAGTACTCGGGCTAAATAGCCTTCCAAAAGGCCTGAAAATCACGATACCTGCCGTAGCAAACCAATTCGTCTCCTTCTTCCACTTTCTCATTTCCCGGTAATTCATTCTTCACATGAAGCTCGGTCAGAGAGATACCCAGGCAGTTGGTGATCTTATTCGCCCGTTTCAATCCTATCATTTTTAAATGAAACTCTTCATCCAGGTTTAACTCATTCACAAAATATCCTACAAATTTCTCCGGAACCGTGAACTTCACAACATAATAATCCTGATCGATGCGGAATCCTTCCATGTTAGTACCGAAGTCGAGCAGTTGTACCAGGCTGCGGGCAGCATCTTCTTCCGGGGTCAGGATTCGTTCCAGATCAAAAGCTTCAAGCACCGCTTTATGTACGGCATCAATAGCACGGGCAAAAATACGGGGAACCTTTTTCTGCTTCAACAGGGCAACGACTCGTATCGACGCACCAAAATTCTCTCCAATCGCTACAATAACTATATCCACACTATTCAATGGCAACACTGATAATGATTGTTCGTCAGTGGCATCAATGACAAAAGCTGTAGCAACCTTATCTTTGATGGAGTCTACACGACTTTCGCTTATATCCGCACCTATAATTTCGTGTCCCAAGGCGGACAGTTCTTCCGCCAACACATGGCCGTAATTTCCTAAACCAATAATAATATACTTCATAGCTTTAGTTTATTATGATGTTATCACTTGGATAACGGTATTTTGTATTCTTTTTCTGTTTGACGATTCCCAACATCAATGTTATTAACCCCACACGACCAATAAACATCAACAAAGACACCAATAGTTTGCTTGCGTCGCACAAATGAGGGGTCAGATTCAGACTGGAACCTACGGTACTAAGCGCAGAGACACATTCGAAAGTCAATGCCATAATGGAAACACCCGGTTCGAGTATGCTCAATGTAAAAATAAAAATGAATAAGACTCCCAATGACATGACTACTGTTGCATTGGAACGCCGAATTGAATCGTAAGACAATTCCCTGCCGAACACTTCCACTCGTTCAGTGCCACGCAATACGGCTACAAGATTCAGAACTACGACCGCAAAAGCATTCACTTTCACACCACCTGCCGTGGACTGTGATCCACCGCCCACCCACATCAGGAATAGATAAACCAACAATGTCTGCACGCTCAATGATGCCAGGTCGACACTGCTGAAACCGGCTGTTCGCGGACAAGTGGCATTAAAGAAAGCTTGTGTCCACTTATCTGCCACAGGCATACCGGCAAAAGAACCATTCCACTCAAAAGCAGCAATAGCCAATGTGCCGATTAATAAAAGCAGAAAAGTCATGATTAACACGATTTTCGTATTCAGGTTATAGAGGTGCTGCATTTTATGCCGATCCAGTTTGCGGGTACGAATCAATTTCCAGAAACGACGGAGGTGATACAATACAATATCCTTGAAATTGACAAGGATGGGGAAACCGATACCACCAAATATAATCAATAGAGAAACGGTAATAAACAGCCAATTGTGGTTAGTCATCACCATCGGATTTCCTAAATTGCCGGAAAGCGTAGAAAAGCCCGCATTGCAAAAAGCCGAAATAGAATGGAAAGCAGCAAAACCCAACTCTCCTTCCAGGGTCATTCCCAACGTTCCGTGAATACTAAACCAAATCGAAACCATGCCGATCCCTTCAATCACTAAGGTGAAGCCTAATATATATAATAAAGTAGACAGCAAAGAACCTAATGAATTGGAACTAACCATATCACGCACAACAAGCTGATTGTAAATGGAGGTATTCCCCATAAAGAACATGGCGAAGAAACTGGTTAATGTCATCACTCCCAATCCGCCAATCTGAATCAGCAGGATAATGACAACTAATCCCGAAGTGGTGAATGTAGTAGACACGTCTACCGGTACCAAGCCCGTAACGCATACGGCACTGGTAGCCGTAAATAAAGAGTCTACCCAGGTGATACCATTTACCGTGCAGCGCGGAAGCATCAACAAGCCTGCTCCAATCAGAATAATAGCCATAAAACTAACTGCCAATATCAAAGACGGATTGGTACGCCGTCCCAACAGACGCACCAGCCCATTGGACAGATTGAGGAAAGAAAGAACTAACAATAACAGAAGATGATAAAACTTCCCATGTAAGAATTCCCAAATATGCAAAATAGCTCCTTCTTCTTCCGGACGATGGAATATAACAGGTACCAACGTGAGATATAACAATCCACTCAATATCCAAGCTAATCGCCGGTATTGTTTTTTGGTATTCCGGTATTCCAGCGAGATATGTAAAGTTACATCAATCAGAAAGATGATCCAGACAGTTTTATACAATGTCTGTAAATTCGCCACTTCATCAATAGACAAGGGAAAGCCATGTTCATATACTACTCCAACAATCAATGATAAAGACGCCAGATAAGTGAGTGCTTCTATCAGCCCTAACAAAATACGTACATAGGGTTTTAGGAGTTTATTCTGATACAATAAAAACTTATGATAAATCTTCATATCATCTTTTTTAACAGGGTCGTGCAAACTTAACTAAAATAACAATCAAACACGATTCTTTGTTGACAAAATTTTCTGAATATTAAAAATTTGACTACTTTTGGCAACAGAAAACTAAAAAACTACAATATTATGAGTGAAAAAAGAAAACGGTATATTCTACCGGAAGAAGAAATTCCACATTACTGGTACAACATTCAGGCCGATATGGTGAACAAGCCTATGCCTCCGTTGCACCCGGGAACCAAACAACCGCTGAAAGCAGAAGATTTATATCCGATTTTCGCAAAAGAGCTGTGTCATCAGGAGCTAAATCAGACGGATGCATGGATCGAAATACCGGAAGAAGTGCGTGAAATGTACAAGTACTACCGCAGCACTCCGCTGGTTCGTGCTTATGGTTTGGAAAAAGCACTCGGCACTCCGGCTCATATCTATTTTAAGAACGAAAGCGTAAGCCCTATCGGTTCGCACAAGTTGAACTCTGCATTGGCACAAGCTTATTATTGCAAAGAAGAAGGAGTGACCAACATCACCACTGAAACTGGTGCCGGACAATGGGGAGCCGCTCTTTCTTACGCAGCCAAGGTTTTCGGTCTGGAAGCTGCCGTTTATCAGGTAAAAATCAGTTATGAACAAAAACCATACCGCCGCAGCATCATGCAGACTTTCGGAGCACAGGTCACTCCTTCTCCATCTATGTCTACCCGCGCCGGTAAAGATATTCTGACTAAACACCCCACTTATCAAGGTTCATTGGGAACTGCTATTTCGGAAGCTATCGAACTGGCACAAATGACTCCCAACTGTAAATATACGCTCGGTTCCGTACTTAGCCACGTGACTCTCCACCAGACTATTATCGGACTGGAAGCTGAAAAACAAATGGAAATGGCAGGCGAATATCCGGATATCGTGATCGGTTGTTTCGGAGGTGGTTCCAACTTCGGAGGTATCTCTTTCCCGTTCATGCGCCACACCATACAGGAAGGGAAAAAGACTCGTTTCGTTGCTGCCGAACCTGCTTCTTGTCCGAAACTGACACGTGGTAAGTTCCAGTATGACTTCGGTGATGAAGCTGGATATACTCCGTTACTACCGATGTTTACTTTGGGACACAATTTTGCTCCGGCTCATATCCATGCCGGTGGACTTCGTTATCACGGCGCAGGTGTAATCGTTTCACAGTTGCTCAAAGATAATCTGATGGAAGCGGTAGATATACAGCAACTGGAGTCTTTCGAAGCCGGTTGTCTGTTTGCGCAGTCTGAAGGTATTATTCCGGCTCCCGAATCCAGCCACGCTATTGCAGCGGCTATCCGCGAAGCTAACAAATGTAAGGAAACCGGAGAAGAGAAAGTGATTCTGTTCAATCTTTCGGGACATGGTCTGATCGATATGGCTTCTTATGATAAGTATTTGGCTGGTGATCTGGTGAATTATACATTGAATGACGAAGATATTCAGAAGAATCTGGAAGAGGTTGGTGATTTAACCAAGTGATAGAAGAAATATTCAGGCACGGATTACAAGGATTTCACGTTTTTTATTTTAATAGAATCGTGTTAATTCGTGTAGTCTGTGCCTACATGAAAGTTATAAGAGTCTTTTGACACACCTTCTTTCCGTACGATTTAACGGAATAAATTAAAATGCTATATTGTCATTTACTACTATAGTTTTTTACAAAATCACCACACCCCTCCTAGTTACTTTCTCAATAAAAATCGAAGGTATGTCATAACTCCTAAAATATAGAAATCACCCCTGTCACAGATATCTGTAACGGAGGTGATTTTATTAATAAGAGAGTTTTAAGACCCTCATTTTCCACATTAACACAAACAATTATTCAATGACTATTGAACACCTTCTGTAGTACGGCAAGCACGGATGCGGAAAGAAATAGTTTTCAAAGCACGTCCACTATTGTACGTTCCATGATTGCCTCCTTTTTTATCATTACCCTGACCCGTATAGTTGTCAGTATCCCCTTTTGAGCCACTTTGAACCCAAGGGTTGGCGCCCCCATCAGGATAATACATTGTAGCACGTGCACGATCGGGATTTTCAAATTCTCTATCCCGAGGAAATACATAACTATTTGGATCTTTAGCCGTTGCCGAAGACCAATAATAATTCTCCTGAAATTCTTCAAAAGTACCATAATAAGTAGTAATAGCACTTTCAAGTTCACGTATTCCCGGCAAATACCAATGGGACTCATAAGTTCCATCCAGATTCCGGCGATTCTTGGCACGACAGTAATGAAACGCAGAAGGCGGAATATTATCCGGATATGTTTTCATTACATCCATGGAGGTTACACCATTAACAGATTCAAAAATATAATTATTCATCCGAATAGCTTCATCAGTTTCATATACATTGCAAGGATTAAACGGAGTCCATCCATAAAAAATTTCCTCACTTCGTCCTATAACAGTACGATTAGCCAAAGGAGCTCCTTCACGCGCCCAAGGCAACCCTGTATAATAAGTATTCTCCTGCTCATGTTTATCCAACGGATCGCGATGGTCAATATATTCTTCATAATACTCAATATAGAAAGGTGTCGTCGAAGAAGATGTGCCATTTACCAGTAACAATCCCCTCTGATCCAACTCCAGCGTACGCTCACGCTTATCCCCTTCCTTATTATTATAAGTAATATACACCGTAGCCGAGCGGTCGTGCGTTGATGCATTCTCATCCACATAGAAATAAATACGTGAACGCGAATGATTAACCGGTCCCAACACCTTAATCTTTGTATTGTCGCGCAATGTCTCTGTGACAAGATTCGTATAAAAATACTCACGGGCACCTGTTCCGGCTTCGAAGTTTCCACCTTTGATGAACCCAGCTTTATTTTCACCGTTAAGCATTGTCAGTGAATCCACCATTTCCATCCGGATCCAATCGGGTATTTCCCCTGTATTGGGGTCAACAAGGCTGACATCCACATAAGATTCTAAATCGGTGATTCCCGATTCGCGGCGCAGAAAGTAGAGATCCATAGGCACGATGTTCCAATGCGCATCAAGTTTACGTTCGTTCACGATGGAGAGATACAATGGATTGTCCGTAACGACATTGACACGTCCGTCGAACGTATAGACATTCGGGGCACTGTTGCGCACATAGTCCAGACCGCAAATGGTGATGTTGTTCTTGTAACAACGGTTACGGCGCACCTCAAAGTTATTGTAAGTATTGTTACCCATGTAGATATTGAAGTCGGCCGTATACGTCAGTTCTTGGTGGGTGGTATAAGTACCTTTCAGCACAACAGCAGAAGCATTCTTGTCGGCAATAGTACGCTTCCAACGTTGGGTGACTGTCTCATCGTCCGGATCGACTCCCGCAGGATATGCTGGTTCACCAGTAGGTATCTGCACATTCTCGTACGTATAGTAACTGAATGTTTCTGCTGTTTGCTGGTCGTGCAGGATGCGCCCTTCATACTTCACTGTGCGTTCACGGGCAATGAACGGATTCTCCTCTTCCGACGGGGCTTCGGGGATTTCGGTTACTTCCGTCGGTTTTCCGCTTTCATCAACGGCAGGCGGAGTGAAAGGAACGAAATAAGGCATATTACGCACACCATATTCCACCAGCTGTAAAGAAGGCAACGAACGGTCGTGGTTCGTTTGGTTGGCATCCAGTTTCACCGTAATGTCTACACGTGCCATGAGTGCCTGCATCTTGATTTGAATAGTCTGGTTCTGCCGACTCAGGTCGACACCTGTAGTATGCCCCACCATCGGCATCCCCGGTTCGGGCAACTTGCTGATATCTTTGCGCGGCTCAGGTCGGTAAAGCCAATTTTGCAAATCGCTAAGTTTCGTTATTGTCACTTTCTTGGTGGGGTCATTCTTGTCACCATAGACGATATCACCTTCCGACGTCCACTGTTCGGTACGAAACTTATTTCCATAGATATTCGCCACCGCGTAAACCTGGACATCAGTCAGCGACTCCTGGTCCTCAAATGCATCTTCCGGAATGGTGAGCGAGGCTTGTTGACCTTCTTTTACCTCTATCCGGTAGTAGGCACCTGTGGTATTATTGTTGTGCGGACGAAGGAAATTGCCATCGGTATCAAAGAAGAAAAGATGGAGTGTATTTATTTTTTTCTCTTCGGCATCTTTCGGAGTCAGCTCACCCGCACGGGTCAACATGGTCTGCGGCAACATCCGGTTGCAAATTGCCGTCAAGGTTACCCCTTCTTCATGAGATACCGGACGGATATCGTCGGTTTCCTGCACGCACGATGCCATACCCGCCATCAGACAGAGCAACAAAGCAAGAAATGAAATATGAGATACTTTCATAATTATGATGTTTTTTGAATTGCGGTTAATTGATGATAATATCGTTGTCGGAACCGTTCTCCCAATATTCAATGTCATCTGCGGTGAACATGAGCAGAAGTTGGTTGCCGATGAAATTCAGGTTGATGGTATAGCACGTTCCCTGTTCCGGTATACGCCCCAAAGAAAAGTTCTTGATTTGAGCTGTCTTTTGCGGTTGACCGGAATAAGAATAAGTAATAGTAATGCTCTTATCAGTACCAAGATACGGGACTGCTGATGTGGCACCGCCCGCCTGTGCATCCAATTTGGGCAGCAACAGCAACGTGGTACCTTGCGAATTGTCCGGAGTGGCTCCCACAATGGCAGCAGAGTTAGGAGCGACGGTAAAATCAGCGGTATCAGTTTCCTTTATAAAATGAAATGTTCCAGAGTACATTTCATCGGTCACAGCCAAAGTCGGGTCGGCTGGAGTAAAATCCACCTCACCTATGCGATAGAAATGCCCATTGATCGACAGCGAGTGGATGGTGACGGCATTCGTGTTAGGTTCGTTGTTCACCGGCTGGTTATAGTTGTTGATTTGCAGACGAAGCCCTGTGAGCAAGTGCTTAAACTCCAATTGCACAGCACCTTGCGTAGGAGCATGGTCGAAGACAGCAGCTATCATGACATCCTTGGCAAGTTCGGAGTCGAGTTCGGCATTGACATCGTTTCCTGCTGCATAAGGCATGGTATATGTCAACTTAGGAATACCGCGTGTAGAACCATTCTCGGGAACAACGACAAATCCGGGGCTGTAGGGATGATAGGCAATAAAAGAGTAAAGAAACTGGTCGGTATTATCCACTCCCCCAGCAGTTTGCACAGTATACCATTCTTTGGGAGAATTGAATTTGCTTCCATCGGCACTATAGACGCATTTGGAACCATCGTAGAAAATAGGTTCGCAATACATCACATCAGCACTCACCAGATTCTTTTTAGTCAGCCACTCGGAAGCTCCTCCACGCCAGTCGCGATTGGTTTCCGAATTCAATTGGTAAGGCACACAGTAGCCCAGCACGCCAAAGACAGTATTCTCAGTAATATAGTTCATCAAAGTAGCGCGTGTGGCAGGAGCATCCATCGTTATGGCAGGAGCGGCAAACACAATGTCGTTGCTACCAAATCCGTCTCTTCCATCTCCGATATTGTCTTCCGACGAACAGGCTGCGTGCAGGAAAAGGAGCGGCAAGGAGTATGCAAGATATTTGTAGATACGCAGATTCATAGTTATATAGTGTTGTAATTTATATTCAGACTTTTACGGGTTTGTCCGGTCAATATCGACATTAAAGTCCGGACTGTTGATAGGAGCTTGCTTCCATTCCTCTACTGTAGGGGGCTGGAAGAAGATGTGGTTACTTATGGTGAAGGGATATCGGTAACTTTTTCCGGGTTCCCATTTTTCCGAAAATTCGGAAAGGCGAACTGAACCTTTGAATTGTAACGGTTGGTCAGCATCAGAGTAATTATAATGATAGGTGATGGCAAGCACGGCATTCTCCAGGCCTTGCGGCAAGAAGAACAGTGCGCTCTCATCAGTAAAAAGGTTAGTACCGTCAGTCAGTAGTTCGACCGAAGCGGCATAATATACGGTGGACGCCTCGCCAAGTAACTCTCCTGTAGGTGTCCACGAGCCGAGAGAGGTATCATCAGAGGTTTGTCCGTTCCAAGTTCCGGCAGTACGTATGCCGTATAATCGGGCTGCGTCAATGATGATTCGTCGTCCTTCACCGAGATGCTGTTCGTCGGAACGTCCTACGAATGTGACGCGAGAAAGAATATGTTTAAAGTTTAAAGCAACGGGAGACATCGGTCCGCTAATGGCGTTAATGGGAGCGGGTGCGGCATACAAGATGTCATGACCTTGACGCACATCATAATCGGCAATGGTGAACGTCGGGGTGCCGTTGCCGCTTTCACCAATGGTGTACGTCACATTGTCCGCAATGTCAACCGGATGGATGGCACGGAAATCGTAACGGAAGCCGGGAAGCCAGTAGCGAGGTTCGTCATAACTCCAAGCACCTTCCAATGTACGAGTGACATCAACACCGTCGAACACTTCCGTAGGTTTGAAGGAGGCGTCCGTACGCGATTTGTAGCTGCCCCAGACTTTAAATTTATTTCCCGTTTGTAGAAAAGATTCGTTTGTGGTAACAGCACGGGAAGTCAGGGAAGTGGTACTGAAACGCATGGGTGACAGTTCGGCATCATCACCGGATACGGATGTGTCGCTGCATCCCCAAAAGAAAACGGCTGCCAGCATAAGTGTCAACGTATGGCGAAAACGAAAAATGTTCATGATTATCGTTGTTTTTTCTTTGTTAGGTTTTAACTATCCTCCGGCTTGCCCGTTTGGGTTCGCCGGACTAGCCGAGGATAGTCGATTGGTTTGCATTCTCAACCTATTTTTTTAAGATTTTAAGTTGAAAACTATACATTACTTATCAGATTGATTAATATTTGTACCAAAATTCAAATCTGTATCATTTCCTTGTTCCCAGCCATCAAGATTCATATCTGTAGCAGTAGTAAATTCAATTTTTTCAAGACCAGCTTCCGCACCGGTAAGTTTTACATTATACTTGTAAGCGGTACCTTTTAGCCAAGTAGGAGTAAATGCACCAAAATTACGTTTCTGTGAAACCTGTATACCATTAGCGTTTTTAATTGTTACCTGAAAATAAATACGCACATTTGATTTTTCATACACATATGGAAGTACATAAATATCTGCCGTTGCTTCTGACAGTACAGGAGTTTCATCTTCTTTGCCTGAATCCCCCAACGCACCAGAAATAGCAGCAGTCTTAAAAGGTATATTGATTTGTGTCATGTTATTCTCAGCAACTTCTTCTTCACCAGTTGTACGAACTACATTTCTCCATTGAAATTCATCACCTGACAACTCAAAATCCCCTCTATCTCTCATATTTTTGAGTTCAACTTGATCAACTGTCAATGTATAACCTTTCGGAAAATCACTAATAAAGTTAAATTGTATTTTAGAAAGAATATGTTTAAAATCGAATGCCACTTTTTCATTCTTTTCACTCTTTCCCGTTGCTATAGCTGATGCAAAAACTAGGTCTTTTTGATTGTCGTTATTAACAATATAATTTACAAGCGAAAATTTACCTGTTTCAAGATCCAAACGAACATTTTCAGTTGTTCCGTTTCCTTTACTATAAGCATAGAAATTGTAATTTGCATTTTCAATCCAATAACGAGCACCATCAGTATAACTCCAATTATTGTCAGTTCCTTTTTTTACAACAGTACCATTGAAAACTTGAATGGGTGTTTTATTTGTTTGCGTAGTGTACGAACCAAACACACTAAACTGCTTAAAATTGTCATTAATCAGCGCACGTGTATTCTTATTCACGTGAGACACAAAACCGATTTGTTTGGAAGTCTGTGCGAACCCCTGTTCCACTTCTTCCGTGTTGGTGCAGGCGGTCATCGCAAGCGAAGCTACTGCAAGCATGAATAAAGTTTTTTTCATTACTGTAATTTTTAAATGAATACTATAGTGAATTATAATTCTTTTATACAATTAAGATTAATGAGTGATAGGCAGGTCGATATCTTCATACTCGCCCCAGTCGTCCACATTCACATCGAATCCCGAATCGACGGAAGCATCATCCTCGTCGATTTCGATGTTACCCACCTCTATCACGCCACCACGAGGCTGGTCGAGCATCTGGTCGCTGACGTCAAACAGCAGCGTCTTGATGCGTCCGTTACGCAAGCGGAGTTCGAGGTTGAGGGTGTACCGTTGCGCTTCCTTCGCCTTGCTTCCGGCAGCCTTACCAAAATAACGGTCGGGGAAGCCTGCCACTCCGAACGAGCGGACTTGCGCTTCCGCTCCCCAAGAGGTCAAACGGCAGTCGAAAAGCAAGGTGGCTGTTTCATTTGGTGTAGAGCCGTCACGCAACATCACCGCTTCTGCCATACCTGCCAACGCACCTCTTGCCAACGACGCATACTCTACTCCCTTCTCTATCTTGAAACGTACCAAGTAAGTGTAAACCAATGGTTGCATCTTCACGCCAAGTTTGTAGCTCTCATGAAGGTCAATACCCGTCAAGCCGGGAGTAAAGGCGGCATAAAGCACATCGGGCGGATTGACCGTACGTTCGTTGGCATGCAAAACACCGAGCGAAGCACGCGTACGAGTGGAAGTAGTGGCGCGTGCCAGCGGTGCTTTCGCCATATCGTCGAAAATGATGTATTGCGTATCGTTGTTGTAAAACAACAGTGAACAGTTTTCCGCATTCAGAATCACTTCACCTCCCGAAGACGGAAGGAAGGTCTTGGTGCTCTCACTGTCATCATCATATATCAGCACACTGATACCTTCCGGAGTGCCGGGAATGAATTCACCGTAGGGATATCCCCACCGTCCGTTGGACCAATTATTTTTCCAGTCTCTTCCATAATCGCGTTCCCATACTTGTTCCCAATCCGTATCCACCTTGGCGGCACGGTAGTGATTGTCACACAAATCTTTGCGGCATCCGCCCAACAGCAATACTACGACACACGGCAGTGCAATGCCTGACAATATCCGGTAGATGGTGTTCATCGCACACCTCCTTTCTTCTGTTTGCTTTCGTTCCATAATCTCCATACAAGTGCGAATTTCAGTTTTAACGGACCAAAGTAGTTCGTCTGCTTCGTCTGCTGATAGACGTAATGACCGTCTTGCGGCAGATATTCGTCGTAGCGCGTATGCAGGAAGCCCAAGCCAATACCCGTTTCCAAAGACAACCGGCGGACAATGGGCCACATATAGCCATAGCTTACGCCAACCATCTGCGCCTCTCCTTGATAGCCTTTGCGACCGTTCTCCAAGTCGTACCAGCTGAAACCGCCGAAGGCACCTACATAATGCCCATGCCAGGGCTTGCGCGTCTTGAACCAATAGCGAACCTCGGGGCTGACCGTTGCCAACTGATAGTACTTATGTTTCCCATCGTTTTTCCACCATGCCATCTCGCCTTCCAGGTTCACCGACCAACGGTCATTGAAACGGTATTCCACTTCGAGCGAAGGCATCAGAATGGCGTCATAGAGCAGGTTGGTTTTCAACGCCAGGCGTTGCACCGTCTCCTCCCCTCTTGCTGCAACCGGAACAGACTGTTCCTCTTCCGTCTCCTTGCAGGAAGAGGGTTCCTTCACCACAGTTGCAGAATCGGTAAGAGTCTCGTTCAGTTCTCCCACCGAAGGGGTATCCACATTTTCGGCTACTATCTCCTGCCCGTCACGCGTCTTCAGGTAGAGCGAAACTACCATACTGCTGCGCAACTCGGGAAACATGTGTTCATACATATATTTATAAGGTATACCACCACGTAAGTCCATCAGCCGCTTCTTACGTCCGTCGATGATACGGTGCTGCGCATCATACACCCACACGGGCGTACGGTCGATAACGTCCAAGACTTCGTCACAATAAGGCATATCCGATTCTGCCACCATCGTGCGCAACTGCGTCCATGCAATGCCAGCGGCATTCTTCTTTATCAGACTTTCGGGCACCTCAGTGTGACGGAGCAAATAGGCACACACACACTCCGCACGAGCGGCAGACAGGCGTTCGTTAAACTTATTCATTCCATCAGGGGAAGCATAAGAATTGATAACCAACTGTTCGATAGTATTTTCCGAATGCGCCTTGCGCACCATTTGCAGGAAACGAGACAGTTGTACACGATTGTCCTTATAAAGTGTGTCTATCTCCCGATATCCCCGTTTATAATAGATACGGACAGAATCAACAGTAACCTGTGCCAAACTTATTCCGATAAATGCAAATGCGATGAAGATTAACAAAAACAATTTTTTCATCTGTTTTGGATATTAATTAAACATTATCAACACATGAAAGATGTTTCTCAAAAGCAGAAAACAAGCAATAATTCTAATGATTTTAGGCGCTTAAATTCATTATTACATAGAACACTCTCAAATACTACTACAAATATAAATTTCATACACAAAACAGCAATATAAATACAGATATTTTTCAATAAATTTACCCAATTTAAGCAAAATCGATTATTAACACACAAATACTTACCAATCAGCGTTTTCGCCACTTTAGCTATCATTATACTCAAAAAGAGAATTCCGTTTTGATAGCATAAACAATCTTATTCAGTCCTCAAATTTAACATATTTAATCACCAAGATTTAAAACATCAAGCATCATATGGAAACGTCAAACAACATATAAATATATCAAAATTAGAAGACAATAAGTAGCAATACAAAAGTTACAAAACATTCCAATTTCCCATACCTTTCATCCATTATATCAAAGATTTCACTATCTTTGAGCCATATTATTAATCTTAATGAACTAATAATGAGCAGCCTTAAAAAAACAACAATCTGTCTACTCTTTCTATGTATAGGGGTTAATTACGCTTTTTCTGAAGTTCCAGAGCAAATCAACTTCTCCTATATCTCTATTAATGAAGGATTGTCACAAAGTACCGTATTCTCTATCGATCAGGACCAACGAGGCAATATGTGGTTCGCAACTTATGATGGAGTCAACAAGTACGATGGGTATTCATTTACAGTTTATCAGCATAATGAAGAAGATCCGAACAGTATCGCTAATGATATTTCACGAATCGTAAAGACTGACAGTCAGGGACGTGTCTGGATCGGTACGCGGGATGGTTTGTCATATTATGACGAAGAAAAAGACAAATTCAGAAATTTCTTCTACGAAAAAAAAGGCAAACGGCAACAAATCAATGGTATTGCAGAAATTTCACCGGAACAGTTGCTTATAAGCACACAGGAAGGACTGACCATGTTCGATATTAAAGAATCCAAGTTTGTAGACGATTCTTTCAGTGCCGCTATGCACAAGCTTATAGCTTCAGCTCTTTACAGACAAGGTGATATTATCTATATCGGTACCCCGGTTGATGGGCTTTACAGCTATTCCATTCCTCAAAAGAAACTGGAAAAGATTACTCCGATAACGGAAACGAAACAGATTCAGGCCATTTTGCAGCAATCTCCTACCCGTATATGGGTAGCTACCGAAGGAGCCGGTCTGCTTCTGCTCAATCCGAAAACGAAAGAGGTCAAGGCTTATCATCATTCTTCTTCCAATCCTAAAAGTATCAGTTCCAATTATATCCGCTCTCTGGCACTGGATTCGCAAAATCGCTTATGGATAGGAACGTTCAATGATCTAAACATTTATCATGAAGGAAGCGATTCTTTCGTTTCCTACAGTAGCAGTCCGGTAGAAAACGGCAGTTTGTCACAACGTTCGGTTCGCAGTATCTTTATGGATTCGCAAGGAGGTATGTGGCTTGGAACCTATTTCGGGGGATTGAACTATTACCATCCTATCCGCAACAGATTCAAGAATATCCAGCGTATTCCCTATAAGAATTCTCTAAGCGATAACGTAGTCAGCTGCATTACGGAAGATAAGGATAAGAACTTATGGATAGGAACGAATGATGGTGGTTTGAATCTGTATAATACAAAGACACAACAGTTTACGCACTATATCTTACAGGAAGACGAACGGGAAATCGGTATTGGTTCCAATAATATCAAAGCCGTATATGTAGATGAACAAAAATCACTTGTATATATAGGGACACATGCCGGCGGACTGACTGTTCTCCATCGAAACAGTGGAAAAATGGAAAGTTTCAATCAGCTGAACAGCCAGTTGGTGAATGAGAATGTATATGCTATTCTTCCTGACAAAGGAGGGAATCTCTTATTGGGGACATTAAGTGCTCTGGTTAGTTTTAACCCGGAAAAAAAGAGTTTTACCACCATTGATAAGGAAAAGGACGGTACCCCATTTACTTCACAACGAATCACAATCCTGTTCAGAGATTCCCATAAACGGCTTTGGGTCGGGGGTGAGGAAGGTATATCTGTCTTTCAGCAGGAAGGAATCGAGATAGAAAAGGTGCCTATTCTGCCGGAATCATCTGTAACAAAAACGTTTACCAATTGCATTTATGAGGCTGCCAACGGTATCATTTGGGTAGGTACGCGTGAAGGCTTCTACTGTTTTAATGAGAAAGAAAAGAAAATCAAACGATATACTACGGCTAACGGTTTGCCTAATAATGTGGTATATGGTATTCTGGAAGATACTTTCGGACGTCTTTGGGTAAGTACCAACCGTGGTATTTCCTGTTTCAATCCGGAGACAGAGAGGTTCCGTAATTTTACGGAATCCGACGGATTACAGAGTAATCAGTTTAATACTTCTTCGTTCTGCCGTACTTCAAGCGGCCAGATGTATTTCGGGGGTATCAACGGGATCACTACTTTCCGCCCGGAACTGTTGCTGGATAACCCTTATACGCCTCCGGTAGTTATCACTAAACTTCAACTGTTTAACAAGACAGTTCGCCCGGATGATGAAACCGGTATCCTGACTAAGAATATCAATGAGACAGAAAGTATTACCCTGAAATCATGGCAAACTGCTTTCACGATTGAATTTGTAGTATCCAATTATATTTCCGGACAACATAATACTTTCGCTTATAAACTGGAAGGATATGACAAAGAGTGGTATTATCTGACAGATAAACGTACTGTCTCCTACTCCAACCTGCCACAAGGCACTTATCACTTTTTGGTAAAAGCTGCCAATAGTGACGGAAAATGGAATACTGTACCTACAATGTTGGAAATCATAGTTCTCCCTATCTGGTACAAGACCTGGTGGGCAATCATGATTTTCCTCGCCACTTTTATCGGGTTTATCACTTTCGTCTTCCGCTTCTTCTGGATGCGTAAGAGTATGGAAGCGGAACTGGAACTTGAACGCAGGGACAAGGAGCATCAAGAAGAAATCAACCAGATGAAGATGCGTTTCTTCATCAATATTTCGCACGAGCTTCGCACGCCGTTAACTCTCATCTTAGCTCCTTTACAAGAAATAATCAATAAGATTAGTGATCGCTGGACTCGTAACCAACTGGAATATATCCAACGCAACGCCAATCGTCTGTTGCATCTTGTCAACCAGTTGATGGATTATCGCCGTGCCGAATTGGGAGTTTTCGAGCTGAAAGTGAAGAAAGAGAATGCGCATCAACTGATACAGGATAATTTCTTGTTCTACGATAAACTGGCACGCCACAAGAAGATTACTTATACTCTCCACTCCGAACTGGAAGAAAAAGAGGAACTTTTCGATCCGAATTATCTGGAACTGATTGTTAATAACCTGCTTTCAAATGCTTTCAAATATACAGAAAGCGGGCAAAGCATTACTGTTACGTTGAAAGAGGAAAACAATTGGCTGGTACTGCAAGTTAGTGACACCGGTATTGGTATTCCTATCAACAAGCAGGGAAAAATATTCGAACGTTTCTATCAGATAGAGAGTGAGCACGTAGGAAGCGGCATCGGGCTGTCATTGGTACAGCGTTTGGTGGAACTGCATCACGGACATATTGAGTTAGACAGTGAAGAAGGCAAAGGCAGTACTTTCTCTGTTTACCTGCCACAGGATATAAACATCTACAAACCTTCCGAATTAGCTTCTAATGACGCTAAAAATGAGGAAGACCAGGTTTATTCTACCAACTCGAAAGAAATGTATTTCATTGATACGGAAAAGGTAGAAAACGAAACGATCGAAACCGGTGACAAGAAACGTGGTACGATTCTTATCGTAGAAGATAATAATGAAATCCGCCATTACTTAAGTAGCGGACTTGCCGAACTTTTCAATACACTGGAAGCCGGAAATGGTGAAGAAGCCCTGGAAAAGTTGAAAGAGAATGAAGTGGACATTATTGTGACTGATGTCATGATGCCTGTGATGGATGGAATCAAGCTATGCAAGAATGTGAAACAGAATATCCGTACCTGTCACATTCCTGTGATCATCCTGTCTGCCAAAAGCGAAACCAAAGATCAGATGGAAGGCTTGCAAATGGGCGCGGATGATTATATCCCGAAACCGTTCTCGCTGGCTATCCTGACTACGAAGATACAGAACATGATGCGTACCCGCAGGCGTATGCTTGAACGATATTCCAAATCTCTGGAAGTAGAACCGGAAAAGATTACGTTCAACGCCATGGACGAAGCTTTGTTGAAACGTGCCGTAGCCATCGTTGAAAAGAATATGGATAATATTGAATTCTCTACCGACGAGTTCGCCAGAGAAATGAATATGAGCCGTTCTAATCTACACCTCAAATTGAAAGCTATCACAGGTGAATCGACTATCGACTTTATACGCAAAATTCGTTTCAATGAAGCGGCAAAATTACTGAAGGATGGCCGTTATACAATAGCAGAAGTCAGCACAATGGTAGGATTTAATACGCCGTCTTACTTTGCTACGAGTTTCAAAAAGTATTTCGGATGTTTGCCTACAGAGTATATTAAGAAGGCAAAGGGATAATTGATAGTCCTGATTAAAACAATATAACTGTTAGGAGAAGATGTATTGGGAATACTATTTCACCATAGAAAACGTCCTTGTAACTTGCCACATTTTTGTATCTATTTTAAGTATTATAAGGGAGAGATACAAAAATGTGGCAGAGCTTATAATCAACATATTATCTTTCTCCAAAGGCGGTATTTTAGATAAGTTTACAAAAAATAATAGAACGTTATTGGCTTTTTCTAAATGAAAAGTGCATTATTCTTATAGTACCCTATTTATCAATCAATTAAAGAGTTTTATTACTAAGATCTTCAATTGATAGATTACAGTTATGCAACCGATAAGTTACACTTATCCTTCTTGATAGTTGTACAAGTGCAACTCACTAGTTGTTCAACTGCATTCCACTAATTACATTAGAAGAAGTAACCAAAAGTATATGATGAGTTACTTAAATGATCTGATAGAGTTCCATAATACTTCCGCATTATTAAGGAAAAAGATATGATCTTTCTATATACATTTAGCGGATTCATTATACAAAATGAAAGACCTGGACTTTGTTATTTCTCCAATCCAGCATGATTCCCAAAATCATTATGGACTAAAATTCATCCAATAGAACGCCTAAAAATGTACAAAACCAACCCTACAAATACAATTGGATTAGATTACATTATGATATATAAAAAGCCTGATATCAGGTACGTAACAGACTTTTTAGACAGAAATAATATATGATTCAACAAATTTAATATCAAAAAAATCATTTTTGAACAAAGTGTGAACAAGCTAGACAATAGACTACAATTTAATAAGCTATTTTTGCAAACAGTAAAATATAACTTTTAATAATTAAAACCTAATAAAGTATGAAGAACATCTTCTTTATTTGTATGTTCGCAACCGTTGCTTTTACCGGATGCGTAGATGATGATGATGACTTATTAACTGGTGAAATTAGTCCAGGAGTAGAAATACTTCCTGAAAATAAACCGAATGAAGTAGTCGACTCAAAGTTATTTGAGATCATTAACCTCGATTACCCAGGATTAGAGAAAGTGAAAAAATTCTATGAAAGCGGAGAATACTATTATGCAGCTAACGAATTACTAGAGTATTATAGAACAAGAGTAGACGTAAATAACCCTAACGTCAACTTGATTAACCCCACTATTTCTGAAAAAGATCAGCGAATTGCCGATCAAGCGCTTGAGCATCGTTTCTATGTAAAAGGATTCGCCGAAAGTGTAGACGAAGCAACCAAATTAGAAACATATTATTCTTTCTACGATGCATCTGCAAAAAAAATAGATTGGAGTGCCAACGAAGACAAGCAGAAGAAAGAGCAAGAGTTCAGATACCAGCTTCATCGTCATCAATGGATGCTTCCTCAAGCAAAAGCATACCGTATTAGTAAAGATGAGAAATACATTCAATCATGGATTGAAGCGTATGGCAGCTGGATAGAAACATTCCCATACACTCCCGGAACAGTATTTCCGCCGGCAGGTGGTTCAGAAAATGATGTAGACTATCAATGGAAAGGCTTGCAGGTAGCAGAAAGAGTCCTCTCTCAAGTAGACATCATGCCTTATTTCATTCATTCTACAAATTTCACACCAGAATGGCTTTCAACTTTCCTGGTTGCGTTTGAAAAAGAGGTAGAGTGTATTCGATTGAATTATTATCAAAGCGGCAATATTTTGATTTCTCAATATCAAGCCGTAGCCACTGCTGGTATATTAATGCCAGAATTTAAGAATGCATCCACATGGGCTACAGAAGGAACACAGGGCTTAAACGAATCATTAGATACACAATTTAATGATGACGGGGTAGAATATGAGTTGGATTTCAGCTATCACACTGCTGCCATTAGCGACTTTCGCGAAATATACCTTATAGCCCAAGCCAATAACAAGACAAATTTATTGTCTCCTAGTTATATTAGTAAATTAAAGAAAGCGACAGAATTTGTTATGGATATGATTTACCCTAATTATACCATAGACAATTTCAATGATACCCGTTCAGCTTCGTATGCTAAAAGTACGTTATTGAATAGACTAAAGGAGTATTCGGCTATGTATCCTGACGATAATGGATTATTATGGGTAGCTACAGAAGGAAAAAGCGGAAGTAAACCTTCATATACAACTAAGGCTTACAGCACTTCTGGCTATTACATGCTACGTAACGGTTGGGATAAAGATGCAACCATGATGATTTTAAAGAACAACTACAATCCGACCAATCAATGGCATTGTCAGCCCGATAATGGAACTTTCGGTTTGTATCGCAAAGAACGTAATTTCTTCCCGGACGCAGGTGTATTCACCTATAACACAGGAGCTGCCCGTACCAAATATGCTTCGACTGTCAACCATAATACTATGACTATTATGAGTAAGACTATTGGAGTTGCTAAGCCAACCGGACAAGGTGGCGTAATGGAAGGGAAAATGATTAAGTTAACAACTAAAAACAATGTAGACATTTTAGTTACGGAAAACCAACAATCAGATGACATAACCCATCGTAGAACCGTCTTCTTTGTAAATAATAGAACGTTCTTTGTTATTGTAGACGAAGGCTATGGAGCCTCCACACTTGGAACAAAAACAAATATAAACTTCCATCTGCTTAGTGATAAAGATACCCCTTCTGTATTCGACAAGAATCTGCAAACATCTGTAAACAGCAATAAGTATTATCAAGCATATACCAATTTTGATAGTAATAACATTCTCGCTGCCACATTTACAGAAACGAGTCAAGATCTGACAGCTAAAGCATTATCTTCAACAGATGTGACCAATATAGTATCTACAAACACTGATAAAGAAGATGGTCCTATACGTCTAGGCTACCAAATTACTCTTCGTCAGCCTAAAATTACCCCTATCGAAATCAGTGCAACCCGTTATATCACAATTCTTTGCCCATTTGAGAGCGCAACGGAACGGGAAGAGCTGAAAGTTGATGCCAAATTCACTGACAATGAAGATGGGACAGCTGGAACATTCCATTCGGAAGGTGTATCTATTCAAGTAACAGTCAAAGGTACAGTATACGATCTTTCTTCAAAATAAATCTAACAATCATATAATATGAAATCTAAATTACTAAAAGACATTTCGCATTTTTTAGGTGTCTTGATGGCAGTTGTATTAGTTATGACTTATACATCCTGTTCAGATGAGGATACCACTGACACTACAGATTTTGCACTTTATTATTTGGGCATGACCGATATAGGTCCATCGATGAGCGGGATAATTTCAGAACCTTCTTACAAAGGAAGCGTTCCGTCTGATTTTACAATCACAGGTATCACATTAAATGGTGAGGCTTATACGGGTAGTGATTTTATTATCAATAAAGAAACCGGTGCTATTGAAATCAACAGCGCAAAGGACACCCCGGTAGGTTTATATAAAATATCCATTTCATGTATGGCCGGCGGTTCTTATCATGAATATAAGAATATTGTAGAAGTAAACATGATGAAACCTGTACCAGATGGTATTACTGTAGAACCTAATGAGATCCAAATAGAATACAGTATTGTTTCAGACGCAAAAAGCACGGAAGAATTACCTACTGCACAAGTAAAAACTGATGGAAATCATGTATCCATTACCAAATATGCAATTGCCAAAAGTGATATTTCTTCATTCTTCAATATCTCTCAAACAGGAGAAATAACGATTGTGAGAGGAAGTGATATTGCACCGGGAATACATACTCTTGCATTAAAACTCACTACAGGCGCATCGTCTGAAGACGAAGGCATTTTTGAGAACGCATTAACTATCAACGTTACCTCCAAACCTTTAGGATTGACTTATGAACCTAACGAAGGATTGATAGAAGCTGAAACAGCAGAAGAACCGGAAACGTCTTTTAAAAGCGAAACTCCAATGTTGAAAGGCTCTTTGGAAAACATAGCCTATTCTATTGAAAGCATTGAACCATCAACGGACAAAATTAAGATTGACCCAACAACAGGTGTACTTTCAGTAGATAAACATCACGGTTTTGAAATCGGTCAGGAATATGTTATATCTGTAAAAGTAGCAAACAAATATGCTACAGATGGAGTATCATTCAACAATGCATACACTCTCAAAGTAGTCAACAGAATTGTGCCTGTAGCAAACTTTAGCTATCCTGCTAATGTAGAAATATATGAATCGTCACCATTAAAAGTAACTCCTGATGAAGGACTTGAAGGAGATGGTATCACGTTCACATTGAAGGATGATTTAGGACAACAGTTGTCTGTTGACAAAAATGGAGTAGTATCCGCAAAGAAAGGTCACACCATACCAAACGGAGACTATATCATTACAGTCACTGCATCTAATACTAAAAATTCAAAAGAAGCGTCATTCAACCTGAAGGTTAAGAATAATCCGAATAAGTTCAGTTTTATACGCTACGGAAATAATATAGGCGTAGATGCTGAAAGCAACGCCAACCAATTTAGAATCACAGTAGACAAAGCTGCTAATGCTACTACCATTCTAAGTAAATTCACAATACCTGCTCCTACAACAGACATCACAGGAAAAAATGTACGATGGAGCATCAGAAATGGAAAGAACTGTGATAAGTTGGAAATAGATGAGAATGGTAAGATCTCATTTACCAATGCTATATGGCCAGGATTAGACGCAAAAGAGCCAGCAGCCACAAACGGTTCAGGATTCTTCTTTGTAACAGCCACTGTTGGTGAAGACAAAGATTCTGAATTCTCACTGGAAGTACCTGTATTTATACATTATGACTTGGTGGTAGCCGGTGTTCATGTATTATATAACCCATTTGTATTCCAGGTTAATCCAAAAACAATTGGCAACAGCACTTATTCTGAAAAACCAACTATTAAAGGTATAGATGCGGAAGCTTTATCATCGTTCACTTTAGACTATAGACGTTCATTCAATTATACGGCAATTAGCGGTACATTTACTAATGGTGATCCTAAAACTTCCAACTTCTTGAATACACTTTGGACTAAATTCGGAGAAGATTCCGGCAGAGGAGTTAATACAGGTTCCAGAAACGCCATTTCCTATTATAGCAATATAGATAAAAATAAAAACACATTAAGTTATGCTATAGGATATGTTGATCCGACTAATGGACTCGCCCTCAAATTGAATCCAAACAAATGGGTTTTGGACGGAGAGTATCCTAATGGTGTATTCACAGGCCAGATGACTTTCGATAAAAATGGAATAGATCCTCAGAAAGGTAGTCAGGTATTCCCGCTAATCATCTGGTTCGATCCTAACTTCTAAATACTAATACGTTAAAAATAGAAATTATGCATAACATAAACAATCTAATTAAATCAATAAGCATAAGAGGGTGGGTTACCCTCTTAGCACTGATGCTCACAATCAGCGTATATGCTCAAGAATTAACTTTAAAAGGTGTCATTGTAGACGAAACAGATACACCTCTTATCGGAGCAACGATACAAGCTAAAGGCACCTCAACAGGAGCTATTACAGACTTTGATGGTAAATTTACTTTAAAAGCAAAAAAAGGAGCTACCATTACTATTTCTTACATTGGTTATAAAACACAAGAGCTAAAATTCAATGGCCAGGGATCCATTAATATAAAAATGGTTCCGGATAACCAAGCATTGGATGAAGTGGTAGTTGTTGGATACGGCGCGATGAAACGTAGCGACTTGACAGGTTCTGTTGCTTCTGTTGCCGCCAAAGATATTGAAGGTTTCCAAACTAGTTCTGTAGCAGGTGCATTAGGCGGACAAATTGCCGGAGTGCAAATCACCTCTACAGATGGTACTCCTGGTGCGGGATTCAACATTAATATTCGTGGTGTAGGAAGTCTGACAGGTGATTCAAGCCCTCTCTATATTGTAGACGGTTTTCAGGTGGACGATATTGATTATATATCAAATTCTGATATTGAATCTGTTGAGGTGCTCAAAGACGCTTCATCTTCCGCCATCTATGGTGCACGTGCAGCTAATGGAGTTGTGATGATTACAACAAAATCAGGGAAAAGTGGTAGACCACAAATTAGCTACAACGGTTCTGCAAGTTACCGTAAAATATCTAAAATGCTAGATGTATTATCTCCCTACGAATTTGTGAAATTGCAAGGTGAAGTGAATAGTGACCTTTTAAACAGCTATATCTCCGACAAAGAATTTGACGACAACGGAAAACCTATCAGATACCATTCGCTAGAAGATTATGTAGGTGTAAAAGGGGTAGACTGGCAGGAAGAAACTTTCAACCCGACTTGGTCACAAGATCATAATATATCTCTTAGAGGTGGTAGCAATGACACACAATATAATGCAGCTTTTTCTCGTTATGTAGAAAACGGTATCTTTAACAACAGCGGTTTTGACAAAACAACAGCTAAATTCCGCATAGATCAGAAGATCAATAAAAATATATCATTCAATGCTACTATTAACTATGCTTTAACCAATCGTAAAGGTGTAGGAACAACAGCAGATTCCGGACGTTTCAATATGTTAGCTCAAATTCTTAGCGCACGTCCCACTGGTGGGAATAAACTGACCGATGAAGAATTATTGCATTCTGCTATTGACCCGGAAATGTTGGAGACAGGTGAAAGTTTAGCACAGGTTAACCCTGTTATGCAAACCCAATCCGTAACTAACAATAAACGTGGTGAAATGTGGTCAGGAAACGCATCTGTTAGCTGGCAAATCATCAAAGGTCTTACTTTTAAAAGTGCCGGAACATATAATACAACCAATAGCCGTACTGACATATTCTACAAGAATGGTTCTAAGGAAGCATATCGTAATGGCGAACAACCTTATGGACGGACAACAATGCAACGCGATGCACGTTGGACTAACTATAACACTTTAACCTGGAAACAAAAGGTAAAGAAACACAATTATGATGTATTGTTAGGTCATGAAGTATCCTACAGAAGCACAGAGTATTTGCTGGGTGAAGCAATGGGATTCCCTTTCGATCAGATGGAAAATGACAACATGGGGTTAGGCGCAACTCCAAGTAAGGTTGAAAGTACTTTCTATGATAAAACGTTATTATCATTTTATGCACGTACTAACTACAATTACGATAACCGTTATTTATTTACGGCAACTGTACGTGCCGATGGTTCTACCGTATTCTCGTCAAATAAGAAATGGGGATTCTTCCCTTCTTTCTCTGCAGCATGGCGTGTATCAGAAGAAGCATTCATGAAAGATGTCAAATGGATTTCTAATTTCAAAATTCGTTTAGGTTGGGGTACTGTAGGAAACGATAATATTCCTAACTATCTTTCTTTGGATCTATATGAAGCAAATAAATATGGCATAGGTAATAGTAGCGTTACTGTTTTAAATCCGAAACAACTCAGAAATAAGAATCTGAAATGGGAAGGTTCAAACACAACCAACTTAGGTATTGACTTAGGCTTCTTTGACAACCGTCTAAATGTAACAGCTGAATTCTTTATCAAAAATACAAAAGACTTGTTATTGTCACAATCACTGGCACATATTACAGGATTTGACTCACAAATGCAAAACGTAGGAAAAATCCAAAATAAAGGTATCGAATTAAGTTTGAACAGCACCAATATTCAAACCCGGAATTTTACCTGGCAAACCAACTTTAATATATCATTTATCAGAAACACATTAAAGTCACTGGCATCCGGAGTAGATTATATGCAAGCACGTTCTGGCTTCGATAGCAATTTCACATCATATGATTATATGGCTATCGTCGGACAATCTCTGGGTCTGATTTACGGATATGAATTTGATGGCATCTATCAATATTCTGATTTCTATTCTGTTCCGGGTTCCAGTACTTTGGTCTTAAAAGAAGGTGTAACGAGCAATCCTAGTCTTGGAAACAGATTGGCTCCAGGTGCGGTGAAATATAAAGATCAAGATGGTGATGGAGTGATAACAACTAAAGACCGTACAGTGATCGGTAATGCTTTGCCTAAATGGTATGGTGGTATCACCAATACATTCAATTATAAAGGTATTGACTTTAGCTTTATGCTGCAATTTAACTATGGCAATGACATTTATAATGCAACCCGTTTGTATGCAACTCAAACTAACACACAACGCAGAAACCAATTAGCAGAAGTGGCAGATCGTTGGAGTCCGACAAATGCTTCAAACAAAGTACCTCGCTATAACGGATACGTAGTAAATGATGTGTATTCACGATTTGTAGAAGATGGTTCTTTCTTGCGTTTAAAGAATATTACGCTAGGATATACACTTCCTCATAAATGGACTCGGAGTTTTCATGCATCCAAGCTTCGTATATATGCTACCGGACAAAATCTTTTCTGTCTTAACAACTACAGTGGATATGACCCGGAAGTAAGTACAGCTAGCAAGAGTCCTATGACCCCCGGACTGGATTGGGGTGCTTATCCTAAAAGTAGAGTATTTACATTTGGTATTGATTTACAGTTCTAATATGAGAAAATAATATGAAGAAATTAATATATTACATAGCGATGTCCATTCTGTGCATTTTACCTTATTCATGCTCATTAGATGAAGAGGCAAGAAGCGAAATGGAAAAGAAGAATTACATGACTAATGCTAAAGAAGCACAAGATGTTCTATTAGGAGTATATCGTACAACTGTTGAAGATGCTGCATACGGGTATCATCTATCTTTCTTGTTCAACATGGGAACAGATATATCTCAAGGAGAAGGCTCCGATATAACGAATTATCGTATCATTGTTAATAATGCTTTTCCTACTACCCAAGTAGAAATTCAACAAACATGGCAAGTACTTTATAAAGGTATCTACAGAGCAAACGATTTTCTAGAACGTATCAGTGGAAAAATAGACAGTTATACTGCTACTGATAAAAAAATAGCAACGCTTTATATAGCCGAAGCCAGAGCGTTAAGAGCTATGTTCTATTTCGAGTTAGTACGTCGTTATGGAAATATCCCTCTGATTACCAACACAGAGATGTCTTATCAAGCTCCCACCACTTATACGCAGGCCACTCCTGACAAAGTATATGAATTTATTGAAGACGATCTTCTTTACGCTAGTGAAGTACTACCGTATGCTGTCGATGATCAACTTCGCGATAACACATCATATCGTTTTAGTAAAGGAGCAGCACTTGGTCTCTTGGCAAAAGTATATGCTACATGGGCAGGATATCCTGTACAAAATACCGCTAAATGGGAAGACGCTGCCAAGACAGCCCGTATCCTCATAGAATCCGGTAAACACTCATTATTGCGTGATTACGAAAAATTATGGGAAAACACTTGCAGCAGTGTATGGGATCCTACAGAAAGCTTAATTGAGATTTCATTCTACTCTCCTACTGTATCTGGTTCAGGAGATCCCGTAGGACGTATTGGCAAATGGAACGGAGTAAAAACAACAGCTATCGCCGGTGTACGGGGAAGTTGTGCAGGAAATATGAAAGTAGTTCATACATTCGTTCTTGATTGGAGAGATGGCAAAAATGCGAATGACAAACGTCGTGACATATCAATAGCTAACTATAAGTATGATGATGATTATGTGTTGTGGGCTAAAGGTAAAAGTGATACGGAAGAATCTGCAAAATTAAAAGATCAAGATCCTACTCAAGCTCAAAAAGAGAAACAAAACTATACACCAGCTAAATGGGACCTTATAAAATATCAAAAGACAGGTGGCATTATCAATAATGATAAATCAAATGCTAATTGGTATTTCCTACGTTATGCAGACGTGTTACTTATTTATGCCGAAGCTTTGAACGAATGGAAACATGGTCCTACTACAGAGGCTTATGCCGCAATTAATGAAGTTCGTCGTCGTGGATATGGATATCCTAGCAATACAGGAAGCTGTGATCTTTCAAACTTAAATGAAAATAGTTTCCGTGAAGCGGTCAGAAAAGAGCGTGCTTATGAATTGGCTTTTGAAGGTCATCGCCGCATGGACTTAGTTCGTTGGGGCATCTATTATGAAACCATACAAAAAACGAACGCTGCCTTAGCGAACTGGTGGGATTCTGCTGATAATTACAGATACCTGTTATATAAATATACAGAGAAAAACAAACACGAGTTACTGCCTATTCCACAACGTGAAAAGGACCTATGTACCCAGTTTGAACAAAATCCTGGTTGGTAACAAAAATCTCCATAAATCCTCTCCAATATGCCTTAATTAGGGCATATTGGAGAAAATTAAAACCTTTTTCAACAAAATCAAAACTTGAAAAGCAGAGTTCAAACTCCTTTTGGACAATCCTGCAACACAAAGTTAAGCCTTTCCACTACTTTTGTATCAGTTACAAAACTTCTAAAAACAATCACTTAAAATGAATAACATGAAAAAGAAACTTGTTCTCTTTGCTTCGGTTAGTATTGCACTTGCATCGTGCCAGACAACCCCAAAGGAAGACTACAGTTGGATAAAAAAAGGACTGGATGTAGCTTCTGCCCAATTACAACTTTCTGCAGAAGAGGTTAGTGGTACAGGAATGTTGCCACGCTCCATCCGTACCGGTTATGACATGGATTTCCTTTGCCGTCAGTTGGAAAGAGATTCATCAACATTCAAAGATTCACTACGCGCACAACCCACTGCTGACCAGCTAGGCAAACGTCGCCTCTGCAACGTTTATGACTGGACGAGTGGTTTCTTCCCCGGCTCATTGTGGTACGCATACGAACTGACAGGAAACGATACACTGAAAACTCAAGCCATCCAATATACAAATCTGCTGAATCCGGTACGCTATTATAAAGGTACGCATGATTTGGGATTCATGGTCAACTGCAGCTATGGCAACGCAGAACGTCTTTCACCCAACGACACCATTGCCGCTGTGATGAGAGAAACTGCCGATAACCTCTGCGGCCGTTTCAACGATTCTATCGGCGCTATCCGTTCATGGGATTTCGGAACATGGAACTTCCCGGTTATTATCGACAATATGATGAACCTCGATCTTCTGTTTAATGTAGCAAAAGCGACAGGTGACAATAAATACAAAGACATTGCTATCAAGCATGCTATGACTACCATGAACAATCACTTCCGTCCGGATTATACTTGCTGGCATGTAGTAAGCTACAACAACGACGGAACTGTTGAACGCAAGCAAACTCACCAAGGCAAGAATGACGATTCTTCATGGGCACGTGGTCAAGCATGGGCTGTATATGGCTACACAGCTTGCTACCGTGAAACAAACGACAGTACTTTCCTGAACTTCGCTATCAAAGTAGCTGATATGATTATGGATCGCGTTAAAACAGACGATGCTATCCCCTACTGGGATTATGATGCACCTGTGACTGAAGAAACTCCACGTGACGCTTCTGCCGCTTCTGTTACCGCTTCAGCATTGATCGAACTAAGCACCATGGTTCCCGACGGACAGAAATACCTGGATTATGCGGAAAAGATTCTGAAGAGTTTGTCAAGCGACGCATATCTTGCAAAAGTGGGTGACAACCAAGGATTCATTCTGATGCACTCTGTCGGTTCACTGCCCAACGGTTCTGAAATCGACACTCCACTGAACTATGCTGACTATTACTATCTGGAAGCATTGAAAAGATTCATGGAATTAAAGAAGTTGAGAGTTGAGCATGGAGAGTTGAGAATGATCCAATAATACAAAAGCAAGAGTGTTCTCAATCGTAAATAGTAAATAGTAAATCGTAAAATCGTAAATTATATCATGAATAAAACTTTAAAGTATATCGTTCTGCTGGCAATCGCTTGTTTTGTAGGCAAAGCTAGTGCCCAAGAACTGAAAAGCGAAGTATTTTCGCTTCTTAACCTGGACTATCCGGGATTGGAAAAAGTGAAAGCTTTGCATCAGGAAGGTAAAGATGAGGATGCTGCCAAAGCATTATTAGACTATTACCGTGCACGTACCAATGTAAAAACTCCGGATATCAATCTGAACAAAGTGACTATCAGCAAAGAAGAACAGCAGTGGGCAGATGACGGATTGAAACATACATTCTTCGTACATAAAGGTTATCAGCCTTCTTACAACTACGGAGAAGACATCAACTGGCAATACTGGCCGGTGAAAGACAATGAACTCCGTTGGCAGTTGCACCGCCACAAATGGTTCACTCCGATGGGAAAGGCTTATCGCATATCCGGTGACGAGAAATATGCTAAAGAATGGGCACATCAGTATATCGACTGGATTAAAAAGAATCCGTTGGTAAAGATGGACAAAAAAGAATATGAGCTGTTAAGTGATGGAAAAATCAAAGGTGAAATAGAAAACGTACGTTTCGCATGGCGCCCGCTGGAAGTTAGTAATCGCCTGCAGGACCAGACTTCACAGTTCCAGTTATTCCTTCCTTCTCCTTCTTTCACTCCGGACTTCCTGACAGAATTCCTGGTGAACTATCACAAACATGCTATACACATCCTTGCCAACTACTCTGATCAAGGTAACCACTTGCTGTTTGAAGCTCAACGTATGATCTACGCCGGTGCTTTCTTCCCTGAATTTAAAGATGCTCCGGCATGGAGAAAAAGCGGTATCGATATTCTGAACCGTGAAATTCATGTACAGGTATACGAAGACGGCGGACAATTCGAACTCGACCCACATTATCATCTGGCATCTATCAACATTTTCTGCAAAGCATTAGGTATCGCGGATGCGAACGGATTCCGTAAAGAATTCCCGCAGGATTACCTGGATACAATCGAAAGCATGATTATGTTCTATGCAAACATTTCTTTCCCTGATTATACCAATCCATGTTTCAGCGATGCTAAGTTGACAACAAAGAAAGAAATGGTGAAAAACTACAAAGCATGGGGTAAACTATTCCCGAAAAACCAAGCTATCAAATACTTCGCAACCGAAGGTAAAGAAGGCGCATTGCCGGATTATATGTCTAAAGGTTTTCAGAAAACTGGTTTCTTTGTATTCCGCAATTCATGGGGAATGGATGCCACTCAAATGGTAGTAAAAGCCGGCCCGAAAGGAGAATGGCACTGTCAGCCGGATAATGGTACATTCGAACTTTGGTTCAACGGCAAGAATTTGTTCCCGGATTCAGGTTCGTATGTATATGCAGGTGAAGGCGAAGTGATGGAACAACGCAACTGGCACCGTCAGACTTGTGTTCACAACACGGTAACGCTGAACAACAAAAACTTGGAAACTACAGAATCCGTTACTAGATTGTGGCAACCGGAAGGTACTATCCAAACTTTAGTGACCGAAAATCCTAGTTACAAAAACTTGAAACACCGTCGTTCCGTTTTCTTCGTTGACAACACTTACTTTGTCATTGTAGACGAAATGATCGGTAGCGCCAAAGGTTCCATCAATCTTCATTATCAAATGCCAAAAGGAGAAATAGCCAACAGCCGCGAAGACATGACATTCCTGACACAATTTGAAGACGGCAGCAACATGAAACTGCAATGTTTCGGTCCCGACGGTATGTCGATGAAGAAAGAACCGGGTTGGTGCTCAACTGCTTATCGCAAACGTTACAAACGTATGAATGTATCTTTCAACGTGAAGAAAGACGGCGAAGAAGCTGTTCGTTACATCACAGTTATCTATCCAGTTAAGAAAAGCGCAGATGCCCCTAAATTTGCAGCTAAGTTCAAGAACAAAGCGTTCGATGAAAACGGACTGGAAGTAGAAGTGAAAGTAAACGGAAAGAAACAGTCATTAAAATACAAACTATAATAAAGCTGACTAAAAAGTCGGTCGCATCTCAATTTCTCCTCCTTCCGGAAGGAAGGGAATTGGAGATGCAACCGACTTTTTAGTCACTCCCCTTCATCATTATGGAAAACTATTACACCCCCTCTGCCCTACTCCTCCCACTAGCTGCACTAAGTCTCGCTTCCTGCGGCAATCAAAAGAAAGAAGAGACCAGACAACCGAACATCATCTTCATGATGACGGATGACCATACCACTCAAGCAATGTCCTGCTACGGAGGAAATTTGATTCAGACTCCTAACATGGACCGGATTGCCAACGAAGGTATCCGTTTTGACAACTGCTACGCTGTGAACGCTCTTTCAGGACCTTCACGTGCGTGCATCCTCACCGGTAAGTTCAGCCACGAGAATGGTTTTACCGATAACGCAAGTACGTTCAACGGAGATCAGCAGACATTCCCCAAACTGCTTCAACAAGCCGGATATCAGACTGCAATAATTGGTAAATGGCATCTTATCAGTGAACCGCAAGGATTCGATCATTGGAGCATCCTTAGCGGCCAACACGAACAAGGTGACTATTACGATCCTGATTTTTGGGAAAACGGGAAGCATATTGTAGAAAAAGGATACGCCACGGATATTATTACTGATAAAGCCATTGAATTCCTCGAAGGTCGCGACAAGAACAAACCTTTCTGCATGATGTATCATCAGAAAGCTCCGCACCGCAACTGGATGCCTGCTCCCCGCCATCTGGGTATATTCAACAATACCACTTTCCCGGAACCGGCTAATCTGTTCGACGACTATGAAGGCCGCGGAAGAGCAGCCCGTGAACAGGATATGTCTATCGAACATACACTGACAAACGACTGGGACCTCAAATTGCTGACTCGTGAAGAAATGCTGAAAGATACCACCAACCGTCTTTACAGTGTATACAAACGTATGCCTGTTGAAGTTCAGGATAAATGGGACTCTGTATATGCCGGACGCATTGCCGAATACCGCAAAGGTGACCTGAAAGGCAAATCATTAATCAGCTGGAAATATCAGCAATATATGCGTGATTATCTGGCGACAGTTCTGGCAGTAGACGAAAATATCGGCCGCCTGCTGAATTATCTCGAAAAAATTGGTGAACTGGACAACACAATCATTGTCTACACCTCCGACCAAGGTTTCTTCCTTGGCGAACATGGCTGGTTTGACAAACGCTTCATGTATGAAGAATGTCAACGCATGCCGCTTATTATCCGTTATCCGAAAGCAATTAAAGCAGGAAGTACCAGTAATGCCATCAGCATGAATGTGGACTTTGCTCCTACTTTCCTCGACTTTGCCGGAATAGAGATTCCATCAGATATTCAAGGGGCCTCCCTGAAACCCGTATTGGTGAATGAAGGCAAAACTCCTGCCGATTGGCGCAAAGCTGCTTATTATCATTACTACGAATACCCTGCTGAACATTCTGTGAAGCGTCATTATGGTATACGCACGCAAGACTTCAAATTGATTCATTTCTACAACGACATCGATGAATGGGAAATGTATGACATAAAAGCTGACCCAAGAGAAATGAACAATGTCTTCGGCAAACCGGAATATGCTGAAAAGCAAAAAGAGCTGATGCAACTGCTTCAGGAAACTCAAAAACAGTATAAAGATACAGACCCGGATGAAAAGGAAAAGGTTCTTTTCAAAGGTGACAGAAGACTGATGAAAAATCGCTAAATGATAATTTTGCGGAGTGCCCTGAAAGGGCTTAATTATATAGCGTAGGGCAACGCCCTACGTAAAAACGACAATCTGAATTTGCGCCCTGAAAGGGCATAATTGTATACAGTTCCGCCCTTTCAGGGCTTGTGGCTGGTGTGTTTTTTTCGTAGGGCGTTGCCCTACGCTATATAATTAAGCCCTTTCAGGGCACCCCCAATAAATATATAATTGTAAGAACCGATAAATTCTTATTTAACCGATAAATTCTCATTTAACCGATAAATTCTCATTTATATAAATAAAGATTAACCAAAAACAATTATATCATGGATAGAAGAAAGTTTTTAAAAAACACAGGCTGGTCTTTCCTCGGACTGGCAGCTTCGGGCAGCTTGCTCGGTTCTTGCGCAGCAGGAAGCAAAGAGGCTAAGAAAATTATGCCATCAGCCAGCAACCTCAAAATGTATTGGGGCGACTTACACAACCACTGTAACATCACATACGGACACGGCGACATGCGCGATGCTTTTGAAGCAGCGAAAGGACAATTGGATTTTGTTAGTGTTACTCCTCATGCTATGTGGCCGGATATTCCCGGAGCAGATGATCCTCGCCTGAAATGGGTGATCGATTACCACACGGGAGCTTTCAAACGTTTGCGTGAAGGCGGCTATGAGAAGTACGTAAAAATGACAAATGAGTATAACAAGGAAGGTGAATTCCTGACTTTTGTAGGATACGAAGCTCATAGCATGGAACATGGAGATCATGTTGCGCTGAACTATGATTTGGACGCACCACTTGTAGAATGTACTTCAATCGAGGACTGGAAAGAAAAAGCAAAAGGACATAAAGTATTCGTTACCCCGCACCACATGGGTTATCAGGGTGGCTATCGCGGTTACAACTGGAAATGCTTTACCGAAGGAGATATTACTCCATTCGTAGAAATGTATTCCCGTCACGGTCTGGCAGAAAGCGATCAGGGAGACTACCCCTATTTGCATGATATGGGGCCACGCCAATGGGAAGGAACCATTCAATATGGTCTTGAATTGGGCAATAAGTTTGGTATCATGGCTTCCACCGACCAACATTCCGGTTATCCGGGAAGCTATGGAGACGGACGCATCGGTGTCTTGGCTCCGTCACTGACTCGCGATGCCATTTGGGAAGCTCTACGTACCCGTCATGTATGTGCGGCAACCGGTGATAAGATTATTATCGACTTCCGCCTCAACGATGCTTTCATGGGTGATGTTGTTCGCGGTAACAGTCGTCGTATCTATCTGAATGTCACAGGTGAAAGCTGTATCGACTACGTAGATATTGTAAAGAACGGGCAGATTTTAGCTCGCATGAACGGTCCGTTGACTCCCGTTGCTCCGGAAGGTGATACGGTACGTTGCAAAGTTAAAGTTGATTTTGGTTGGAATCGTGAAGAGAAATACGTACATTGGCAGGGCAAACTGTCGGTAGACAAAGGCCAGATTCATAGTGTAACTCCTTGTTTCCGTGGCGCAGCATTCACTTCTCCGCAAGAAGGTGAAACAGAATTCCACACACATGTCAACCGTATTGTATCCGTTGGCGACAAGGAAACCGAACTGGATATGTACAGCAGCAAGAATCCGAATACGACTACAGCAGCCATGCAAGCTGTAATCCTTGATGTGGAAATGCCAAAAGACGGTAAGGTCATTGCCGAATTCAATGGCAAGAAGTTTGAACATACGTTGGGCGAGTTGCTTGAAGGTTCACGTTCACACTTCATGATCGGTTGGTTGAGCGAGGCTATTCTCTTCAATCGTGCCATGCCGGAAAGCTGTTTCACTCTGGAACATTACATGGAAGATAAAGAGCCACAGCGGGATACGGATTACTACTATGTACGCGTTCGCCAACGTGACGGACAATGGGCTTGGAGTTCACCGATTTGGGCAGAAAGAGTGTAGTTTTTAAGTATTAAGTATTAAGTATTAACGTGGTATGGAGAAAGAATACGCTATAGGAATTGACCTTGGCGGAACTTCAGTAAAATACGCCCTTATTGATAATGAAGGCGTATTTTACTTTCAAGGGAAGTTACCGTCGAAAGCCGATGTATCAGCAGAAGCTGTCATCGGACAGTTGATTACTGCTATCAATGAAGTGAAAGCCTTTGCACAGGAAAAAGACTACAAAATTGATGGTATAGGAATCGGAACACCGGGCATTGTGGATTGTACGAACCGTATTGTTTTAGGAGGTGCGGAAAATATCAACGGCTGGGAAAACATTCACTTGGCAGACCGCATTGAAACGGAAACCGGACTTCCTGCTTTATTGGGAAATGATGCCAATCTGATGGGACTGGGAGAAACAATGTACGGAGCCGGTCAGGGAGCCACTCATGTTGTTTTCTTGACGGTAGGAACGGGTATTGGCGGTGCAGTAGTCATCGACGGCAAATTGTTCAACGGTTATGCCAACCGGGGAACGGAGCTGGGACACGTGCCTCTCATTGCCAATGGCGAACCGTGTGCTTGCGGTTCTGTCGGCTGTCTGGAACACTATGCTTCCACTTCTGCTTTGGTACGCCGCTTCAGTCAACGAATAATAGACGCAGGCATCTCCTACCCAGATGAAGAGATTAACGGTGAATTGATTGTCCGCCTTTATAAACAAGGAGATCCGATTGCAAAAATATCACTGGAAGAACACTGTGACTTTTTGGGACACGGAATTGCAGGCTTTATCAATATCTTCAGTCCGCAAAAGATTGTGATTGGTGGAGGACTCTCCGAAGCAGGAGACTTTTACATTCAGAAAGTAAGCGAAAAAGCACGTAGTTATGCCATCCCCGACTGTGCTGTGAATACTCAAATCATAGCTGCCGCTCTTGGAAACAAGGCCGGAAGTATTGGAGCTGCGTCACTTGTATTTACTCAATTATCTGCTCCAAACCTGATTAAATTATGAGAAAGAATTTAGGAATGTTGGCGCTGATTATGGCGTTCTGGTTCACCATTTCGTTTATTACTAATATTCTGGGACCACTCATTCCGGATATTATCCACAACTTCAATCTAAGTGACCTGGCGATGGCGGGATTTATCCCGACCTCTTTCTTCCTGGCATACGCCATCATGTCTATCCCTGCCGGATTACTTATTGACCGTTTCGGTGAAAAACCGGTATTATTCGGTGGCTTCCTGATGCCGTTCATCGGCACCATCCTGTTTGCCTGTATGCATACGTATCCGATGTTATTAGCTTCTTCTTTCATCATCGGATTAGGAATGGCCATGTTGCAAACTGTATTGAATCCGCTCCAGCGTACTGTAGGAGGAGAAGAAAACTATGCATTTATAGCCGAACTGGCACAATTCATGTTTGGCATCGCTTCTTTCCTAAGCCCTCTGGTATATACTTATCTGATTCGTGAACTTGACCCGGCAACCTATACAGCCGGTAAAGGTTTCTTTATCGACTTGTTGGCCGATATCACCCCACGGGAAATGCCATGGGTATCTCTTTACTGGGTATTTACCATCCTGTTGTTAGTCATGCTGATTGCCGTCGGTGTCTCCCGCTTTCCCAAGATTGAATTGAAAGAAGATGAGAAAAGCGGGTCTAAAGATTCATATCTGGCTTTATTCAAACAGAAATATGTATGGCTGTTTTTCCTGGGAATTTTCTGCTACGTAAGCACGGAACAGGGAACTTCTATCTTTATGAGTACCTTCCTGGAACAATACCACGGAGTCAATCCGCAAACTGATGGTGCACAAGCCGTGAGCTATTTCTGGGGATTGATGACAGCCGGCTGTCTCGTAGGTATGATTCTACTCAAGTTGATTGACAGCAAGCGATTACTGCAAATCTCCGGAATCCTGACCATCATCCTATTATTATCGGCATTATTCGGAAGCAAGGAAGTATCTATGATCGCTTTCCCTGCTGTCGGATTCAGTATTTCCATGATGTATTCCATCGTATTCTCATTGGCTTTGAACTCTGCTTCACAGCATCACGGTTCATTCGCCGGTATTTTATGTTCGGCAATTGTCGGTGGTGCCGGTGGTCCGATGATTGTGAGTACGCTGGCAGATGCAACATCACTCCGCACAGGTATGCTGTTTATCCTTGTTTTCGTAGGATACATCACCTTTATCGGTTTTTGGGCACGCCCACTGATTAATAACAAGACCGTTCGTCTGAAAGACTTGTTCAAACAACGTTGAACGCTGAACAACAAACGACGAATAAAAAAATGCAAAGTTATATGATGAAACAACGAATATCTATTTTTCTCTTGTTCACCATTCTGCTATCCGCCAACGGGTATGCGCAAAAAGCAATCATGCGCCTGACTCAACAGACTTTGATGCATGAGGTCCGCGAAACGCCTTCACCACTGGACGGGCAGCATATCACTGTCAATCCTCCTCGTTTCATGTGGCCGGACAAGTTCCCGCACCTGGGTCCCGTATTAGACGGAGTGGAAGAAGAAGACTACAAACCAGAAGTAACCTACCGTATCCGGATCGCACGCGACCCGGAATTCAAATCGGAAGTGATAACCTCTGAAAGGAAATGGGCCTTTTTCAACCCATTCAAACTGTTTGAAAAAGGAAAATGGTACTGGCAATATGCCTACGTTGACAAGGATGGAAAAGAAGAATGGTCGCCCGTTTCTCATTTTTATATAGACGAGCATATACGTACATTCAACCCGCCTTCTCTACAAGAGGTGTTAGCTAAATTACCCAAGACGCATCCCCGCATCTTGCTTGATGCCAAAGATTGGGACAATATCATCGAACGGAATAAAAATAATCCGGAAGCACAGGCTTACATCCGGAAAGCCGATAAATGTCTGAATCATCCGCTGAAACATTTGGAAGAAGAAATTGATACGACCCAGGTTGTCAAGCTGACAAACATCGTTCAATATCGTTCCGCTCTGATTCGGGAAAGTCGTAAGATTGTAGACCGTGAAGAAGCGAATATCGAAGCCATGGTACGTGCTTACTTGCTAACAAAAGACGAGGTATACTACAAAGAAGGTATAAAGCGTCTTTCCGAAATTCTTTCATGGAAGAATAGTAAGTACTTCGCGGGAGATTTCAACCGTTCCACCATTCTGTCTATGAGTACTTCCGCGTATGACGCATGGTATAACCTGCTGACTCCGGATGAAAAGAAACTACTCTTAAGAACGATTCGTGAAAATGGAAAGAAATTCTATCATGAATATGTCAATCACTTAGAAAACCGTATTGCTGATAACCATGTTTGGCAAATGACTTTCCGTATCCTGAATATGGCTGCATTTGCTACGTATGGCGAACTGCCGATGGCTTCCACCTGGGTGGATTATTGCTACAATGAGTGGGTATCCCGTCTGCCGGGCCTCAACACGGATGGAGGATGGCACAATGGCGATTCTTATTTCCAAGTCAATCTCCGCACATTGATTGAAGTTCCTGCTTTTTATTCCCGTATCAGCGGATTCGATTTCTTTGCTGACCCCTGGTATAACAACAATGCGTTCTACGTCATCTATCAACAACCTCCATTCTCGAAATCCGCCGGGCAAGGAAACTCACATGAAAGTAAGATGAAGCCAAACGGTACACGAGTAGGGTATGCAGATGCCTTGGCACGCGAATGTAACAATCCATGGGCTGCCGCTTATGTACGCACTATTTTGCAGAAAGAACCGGATATAATGGAGAAGACTTTCCTCGGAAAATCCGGAGACTTGACCTGGTATCGCTGTATAACAAAGAAAGCACTTCCCAAAGAAGGCCCTACTCTTGCAGAATTACCGATGGCAAAAGTATTCAATGAAACGGGAATCGGTACGATGAATACTTCTTTGGGAGACATAGATAAGAATGCAATGCTGTCGTTCCGTTCCAGTTCCTACGGTTCCACTTCCCATGCACTAGCCAATCAAAATGCTTTCAATACATTCTACGGAGGTAAAGCCATTTTTTACAGTAGCGGACATCGCACTGGTTTTACAGACGATCATTGTATGTATTCTTATCGTAATACTCGTGCGCACAACAGTATTTTGGTGAATGGAATGACGCAGAAGATCGGGACGGAAGGATATGGCTGGATTCCACGGTGGTATGAAGGAGAGAAAATCGCTTACATGGTAGGAGACGCTTCCAATGCTTATGGTAAAGTGACTTCTCCCCTATGGTTGAAACGTGGCGAATTATCCGGTACGCAATATACGCCCGAAAAAGGATGGGATGAGAACAAGCTGGATATGTTCCGCCGTCATATCATCCAATTGGGAACTACCGGAGTTTTTGTGATTTATGATGAATTGGAAGGAAAAGAAGCCGTAACATGGAGTTATCTTTTACATACCGTAGAACTGCCTATGGAAATACAGGAACTGACGGATGAAGTGAAAGTTATTGGTAAGAATAAAGCCGGGGGTGTCTCTGTTGCCCATCTTTTCAGTTCGGCAAAAACGGAACAAGCGATGGTAGATACTTTCTTCTGTGCGCCAACCAACTGGAAAAATGTGACGAACGCACAAGGGAAAGCATTGAAATATCCTAATCACTGGCATTTTTCTTCTACAACAGTTCCGTGTAAAACCGCCCGTTTCCTGACAGTGATGGATACGCATGGAAAGAACCGTCCGGATATGCAGGTAGTTCGCAAAGGTAATACCATTCAGGTAGGCGACTGGACTATTACTTGTAACCTGACTGAAAAAGGGAAAGCCGCCATCTATGTAAGCAATAAAACGGAAAAAGTTTCTTTAAACTATGATGCCGGTAAAAAGGAAGGTGCAACGATAGTCACAGATCAGGTAAAAGGCAAACAGGTTAACAAAGTCCTGACAGACTATTTACCGGATTTTGAGATTTAATTTCTCCCCGCTTTAGATGAAGAAACATATACTCCTATAAAAACGTTATATTTGCAGAGTAAAATTAAATAAAGAAGTAACCATGAAATATATCGGAGCACATGTAAGCGCGTCCGGGGGCGTAGAGTTCGCCCCCGTTAATGCGCATGAAATAGGAGCAAATGCTTTTGCGTTATTCACCAAGAATCAACGCCAATGGGTAAGCAAACCTTTAACAGAAGAAAGTATCAGCCTCTTTAAAGAGAATTGCGAGAAATACGGTTTTCAGCCGGAATATATCCTGCCACATGACAGTTATCTTATCAACCTGGGACACCCGGAAGAAGAGGGACTTCAAAAAAGCCGTGCCGCTTTTCTGGATGAAATGCAACGTTGCGAACAGCTTGGATTGAGACTTTTAAATTTCCATCCCGGCAGTTCTCTCAACAAAATTTCAATAGAGGATTGCCTGTCGCTCATCGCAGAAAGTATTAATATCGCTTTAGAAAAAACAAAAGGCGTAACAGCCGTTATTGAGAACACTGCCGGACAAGGAAGTAATCTAGGAAGCGAATTCTGGCAACTGAAATATATCATCGACCGGGTAAACGACAAGAGCCGGGTGGGTGTTTGCCTCGATACCTGCCATACTTATACCGCTGGTTATGATATTGTCAATGAATACGATAAGGTATTTGATGAGTTTGACAAGGAAGTGGGATTCAATTACCTTCGAGGTATGCACTTGAATGATTCAAAAAAAGCACTGGGCACCCATGTAGACCGTCACGATAGTATTGGTGAAGGATTGATCGGAAAAGCATTTTTTGAAAGATTGATGCAAGATTCGAGATTCGATAATATGCCGTTGATACTAGAAACGCCGGATGAAAGTAAATGGAAAGAAGAAATTGCATGGTTAAAGAGCATGGAATAATGTTTTCACCACAGAGGACACGGAGGACACAAAGGTGAATTTGGTTTATGACTTACGCTTGTGACCCTAATTTTGATGCATAATCCTCCTCCATAAAGTTGAAAAAACATGAAAACATCTGCCACCTGCAACCAAACGCGTGTAA